>Ga0180215_1000121_pt1 | contig 117046 bp, 125 predicted proteins | sample eDN3rd37CBELigBY_FD_128871 | JGI IMG/M metagenome (GOLD analysis project Ga0180215, IMG submission 128871) | Enriched backyard soil microbial communities from Emeryville, California, USA - eDNA 3rd pass 37_C BE-Lig BY (version 2) (version 2) | ecosystem: Environmental > Terrestrial > Soil >... | reverse complement strand
TCAATTATTATAATAATAAACGTATAAAACAAAAATTGGCAGGCATGAGTCCGGTTCAATTCCGTATCCATACCAGCCAATTAGTTGCTTAATATAAAACTCTAACTTTCGGGGGTCTCCTCAGAATGAGACAGTCCTTTGTTTTAACTTTTATTCTTCAAAAACCTTTACTTCCTTCATTACATCATTCGGTTTAATTTTATAAACTGCTTCAAGATTATCAACCACTTTACCAAATACAGTGTGAACTCCATTTAAGTGAGGCTGCGGCTCGTGAACGATGAAGAATTGGCTTCCACCAGTGTCTTTCCCAGCATGTGCCATTGAAAGTGAACCTGCTTCATGCTTATGTGGGTTGCCTTGTGTTTCACATTTAATTGTATAGCCAGGACCGCCAGTTCCTGTTCCATGCGGACATCCACCTTGTGCTACAAATCCAGGAATAACACGATGAAAAGTTAAACCATTATAGAAACCTTCATTAGCAAGCTTTTCAAAGTTAGCTACAGTTCCTGGTGCTTCATTTGAGTAAAGTTCCAATGTCATGATATCTCCGTTTTCCATCGTAATTTGCGCTTTTTTCATATGTATGAAACCTCCAATATGTTTTGTACGTCTAATAGACATGAATACTTACCTATTCTACTATACTCAAGGGAGGAATACCAAATAGATCGTATTTAAATAATATTAAGAAATTCTTAATTTCCATTAACCATGTATTGACTTTTACAAAAAAGCACTATAATAGATGGGAAGAGTCAATGTTTTAAATAAGGAGGCATTATCTTGAAAAAATATATAATAGGTTTCATCACTTTACTTTTATTTGCTTTTCCATCTTTAACCTACGCTGATGCTGTAGTTGGGGATATGACCATTACTCTTGGAGAAAATTTAACAGAAGAGCAAAAACAAACCATTTTAAAGGAAATGAATGCGACATCAGATGATCAAATCATTACAGTGTCCAATGAGGAAGAACATCAATATTTAGGTGACTATATTCCAAAAGCTACTATAGGAACGAAAGCAATTTCATCTACAAGCATTACAATTGAAAAGTCCGGTTCAGGGCTTGAAGTAAAAACAAAGAATATTAATTGGGTGACAGATGAAATGTATTTAAATGCTCTGATGACAGCCGGTGTTAAAGATGCATCTATTTACGTTACAGCTCCTTTCGAAGTTTCAGGTACTGCTGCTTTAACAGGATTAATAAAAGCTTATGAGATTACTTCCGAGGAAGCCATACCTGAGGATGTAAAACAGGTTGCTAATGAAGAACTCGTCACAACAGCTAAACTTGGAGATGAGGTTGGAGCGGAAAATGCCTCTGCTTTAATGGCAAAAATCAAAGATGAAATCGCACAAAATGGAATACCTGAGACAGATGCGGAAATTCGTACAATGATCGAAAATGCAGCGAATGAATTAGGAATTACTCTGTCTGAAGAACAAATCAATAGTTTAATTGATTTGTTTAACAAAATGAAGGATATTAATATTGATTGGAATCAAGTGGGTGACCAACTTGACCAAGCAAGAGATAAAATATCAAACTTCCTTAATTCTGAGGAGGGGCAAACTTTCTTAGAGCAAGTAAAAGAGTTCTTCATATCACTGTGGAATGCTTTTATTTCAATTTTTACAAACAATGAGCAGTCAGCATAAAAACGAGAGCAGTGACATACTGCTCTCGTTTTGTATTACCGTTATTTATTAATGACTTTTGATTGTAAAGGTAAGTCATTACCAATCAGATCTTCAAACCTCTCTCTTTTCACTACAAGTTGTGCCTCACCGTTTTCAACGAAAACAACTGCTGGTCTAGGGATTCTGTTATAATTATTTGCCATTGAGTAACCATAAGCACCTGTACAGAAAACAGCCAAAATATCATTTGATTTTACCTCTGGTAATGGCAGGTCCCAAATTAACATATCTCCGCTTTCACAGCATTTTCCTGCAATTGAAACTGGGACATCATGCTTTTCTAATGCCCGATTTGCTAATACTGCTTCATATTTTGCTTGATATAAAGCCGGACGAATATTGTCACTCATCCCACCATCAATCGCTACATATTCTCTAATATTAGGAACGGTTTTTGTTGATCCAGTTGTATACAATGTTGTTCCCGCATCACCTACTAGTGAGCGGCCTGGTTCAATCCAAATTTCCGGCATTGCAATACCCATTTCATTTACTTGATTTTTAACAGCCTCAACAATTTTTTCTACATAATAAGTTGCCGGAAGCGGCTCATCTTCTGCTGTATAGCGAATTCCAAAACCTCCACCTAGGTTCACAACCTCGGGGATAAATGAGAATTGGCTTTTCCATTCCTTGATTTTCATAAATACTCTTTCGGCTGCTAGGACAAATCCAGCAGTATCGAATATTTGAGAACCAATATGGCAATGAATTCCCAGCAATTGAATATGACTTGAATCCAATACTGCCTCGATCGCCTTTTCAATTTGTCCATTTAATAAACCAAATCCAAACTTTGAATCCTCTTGTCCTGTTGTAATATAATCATGTGTATGTGCTTCAACACCTGGCGTGACTCGTAGAAGGACTGATATTTTTTGACCAGATGTATTGGTGAGGTCTTTTAAAAGTTCAATTTCATAGAAGTTATCTACAACAATACACCCGACACCGTGATCTAGTGCCATTTTAAGTTCTGCTTTGCTTTTATTGTTACCATGCAAATGGATTTTTGAAGCAGGGAATCCTGAAGCAATGGCTGTGTATAACTCACCGCCGGATACGACATCCAATGAAAGACCTTCTTCATCAATAAGCTGAAACATGGCAATCGATGAAAATGCCTTACTAGCATAAGCAACTTGTGCTTTAACGCCCATTTTTTCAAAAGCTTCTTTAAAGCTTCGAGCGCGTTCTCTTATTAACGCTACATCGTAAATATAAAGAGGTGTACCATATTCTTGTGCCAATTGAATGGTATCCACTCCGCCTATTTCTAAATGCCCTTTTTCATTTATCTTACTAGTACCATGTAAGAACAAAATGTATCCCCTCTTTCTACAACTAGGCTTTTACGTTTAACTTATCTTGCCTGCAAAATAGTTGATTAATTATTCAAGAAAAAAGACAGTTAACACCAGCTGGTCATTAACTGTCTGTTATGAAAATTCTGCATGAAATTAAACATACAATATCATAAATGAGGGGTTCTTTCAATGTCACTTTACCCTATTCCGGTTGTTTTTTTACGTTTTGAGGATGAACAATACTCGGTCTAAGCTTAGCTCCCGGGACAGATGTACGGATAATGATTTGCCATAATGCTTTCGCATTAAATGGTAGAAAGGGCCATAGGTAAGGAGTGTTTAGTGATTTTATTCTTACAAGTGAGATGATAAAAAGTGTACATCCAATAACAAAGCCTTCTAATTTAAAAGCAGCGACTGCAATTAACAGTATTAACCTCGCCATTTTATTTGCAACACTTAATTCATAACTTGGTGTTGCAAAGGTTCCGATAGCAGCAACAGCTACATATAAGATTACCTCCGGAACGAATAAACCAACATCAATTGCGATTTGACCAATCAACGCAGCAGCGATTAGACCCATCGCAGTAGAAAGAGATGTTGGTGTATGTATCGCAGCCATTCTTAAAAATTCAATCCCAAAATCAGCTAAAAATATTTGTATCACAATCGGAATATTTTTTTCTTCATTAGGACCAATAAAAGCTATATTTTCAGGTAAAAGAGAAGGTTCTAGGACAAACAAAAACCATAATGGTAAAAGAAAAATGGATGCAATGATGCCTAAAAACCGGACCCATCGTAAAAATGTACCTACCGCTGGTGCTTGGCGATATTCCTCCGCATGCTGAACATGATGAAAGAATGTAGTAGGAGTAATAATGACACTCGGCGATGTATCTACAATAATTAATACATGCCCTTCTAATAAGTGATTAGCCGCAACATCGGGTCTCTCTGTATACCTTACTAAGGGATACGGATTATAGCCTTGCTTGACTAAAAATTCTTCGATTGTTTTATCAGCCATTGTAATTCCATCAACTTTGATTGTATCAAGTTCCTTTTTTATGGTTTTAACTAGCCCGGGGTCGGCCACATCTTTGACGTAAGCAAGACAAACGTCTGTCTTTGAGCGTTCACCAATTTTCATCATTTCATAACGCAAACGTTCATCTCTAATCCTTCTGCGGATTAAGCCTGTATTAACAATAATATTTTCGACAAACCCGTCCCTTGCTCCACGGACAATTTTTTCTGTATCAGGCTCTTGTGGTTGTCTGCCAGGATAACTTCTTACATCAACAACCAATCCATAGTCCGAACCTTCCATAAGGAAAACGATTAAGCCTGAAAGAACTTGGTCAACCACTTCATCCAATGTTCTTATCTTTTGGACTGATTGATTAACAATTCTATTTTCTAAAATTTCCTTGAATTTTATATGATTTACTTCACTATCATTTATTAATGATACGTTTTTTAATATTTGAGTAATATAATTCGTATCACATAGACCATTTAAATAATACATATTTACTTGAAAGTCTAGTATGGTCAATTTCCTTACACCTAAATCAAAGCTTGTATTAAGTCCAACATGTTCGGTGAAAAACTTTTCACTTTCTGCTAAGTTTCCGGTTATCGGATATTGTTTAGCTTCCGTCTCTGTTGACATTATAACCGCTCCTTTCTAGTATTAATTCAACAGCTTTCATTGTAATTGGTGATCCAATCTTCACACTGTCCTTTCTAGCCATTTTGCCAATGTCCCCAATTCCAACAATAATAGGTACCTCTAATTGATCTAAACAATACACCGTATCACCGCTTATTCTTCCGAGTTCAAGATCTTTAAGTCCACTTTTATCTACACCGTATTCGGTTAATTCACCAAATCTGTCAATACTAACATCAACTCTCGTCCACTCTGTTTGATGTGTTTTGGACGCCACTGCAATAACACCAAGGACCTCTATTTTGGGATGTTCTGCAACATATTTTAAAGCTACTTCACCAGCGCCTTCACCTAATAATCCACAATCATCAAACATGACAAAAACAGGGTCATTTTTTGCCTGAAGGATAAGCTCAACTATTTGGCTACCACTAAGAATAGTAGGATTTCCCTGGGTTTGCGAAATGGTTCTTCCCCCTATTTGGGCTGCTACATATTGAATTGTTCTTGCTGCATATTCATCTCCATCAGTAACAATAATGACCCTCGCTTTTTCTGCCAATGTAACCTATCCTTTCGGTTTAAAGATAAGTGCCATAATGAATGCAAATAAAATGGCTGCCGAAATACCTGCTGAAGTTAATTCAAATATTCCAATTCCAATCCCAATAAATCCATGCTCCTTAGCCTGTTCCATTGCTCCATGTAGAAGAGAGTGTCCAAAACTAGTGATAGGTACAGTTGCCCCCGCTCCGGCGAACTTTATTAATTTATCATAAAGTCCAAATCCATCTAATATTGCACCTGATACTACAAAGGAGCTCATGACATGAGCAGGGGTTAGTTTAAATACATCTAAAAGGATTTGACCTATTACACAAATAGCTCCTCCGACAACGAATGCTAATAAATATTCCATTAGCTATTCACTCCTCCATCCGCTCTTTCGAAAACAACTCCATGTGCTATTGTTGGAATCGATTCTTTCTGTTGAATCATTGTTGGGCTTAGTAATGCACCCGTCGCTACAACAAAAACCCGCTTTAAATTTCCTGCATTAAGTTCGTTAAAGATATGTGAATATGTCACGACAGCGGAACAACCGCATCCACTACCACCAGCAAATACTTTTTGATCCGGGCGATAGACCATTAAGCCGCAATCATTATGCTTATCATGAACATCGTAGCCTTCTTCCTTCAGTAACTCTTTTACAATTGGACTGCCAACACCCGATAGATCTCCTGTTAAAAAAAGGTCATAATCATCTGGAGTTCTATTTAAATCTTTTAAATGCTGTGCAATGGTATCTGCTGCTGCAGGTGCCATTGCAGAACCCATGTCGAACGGATCCTTAATTCCTAAATCTGCTACTTTTCCAATTGTCGCAGAGGTAATTTTAATATTACTTACTTCTTTATTGATTAATACAGCACCTGATCCAGTTACAGTAAAGGTTGCAGTATCAGGCTTTTGCCCCCCGTATTCAGTTGGATAACGAAACTGTCTCTCTGCTGTGGCATTATGACTGCTTGTTGCAGCAATTACTTGACTAGCGAAACCTCCATCAACTAAAGCAGATCCCATTGCAACTGTTTCCATTGATGTTGAACAAGCACCAAACATACAAAGAAAAGGAAGACTGAGATGTCTTGCTACATAATTTGCCGTAACATTTTGATTCAGCAAATCTCCTGCTAAAAATAAATCAATATCATCTATCGTTTTATTTCCTTTTGTAAGACATTGTTCAACTGCCTGCTCCATTAACCTTCGTTCTGCTAGTTCCCAGTTATCTTCACCACAGTGAAGTTCTTTATGTTTTATATCAAAATACTGGCCAAGTGGTCCATCTGCTTCTTTTGGACCAACAGCTGTTCCACTTGAATGGACAAATAAAGGATTCTCAAATTGCCATGTCTGCTTTCCAGTTAGTTTCAATTTATTCACCCCACCTTAAAATGCTAGTCCATAAAAATAACGAATCATTCCGACGATATAAGCAGCCACAACACCAAAAACGATAACACTTCCCGCTAACTTAAACATATTGGTTGCAACTCCTAATACAACCCCTTCACTTCTATGCTCAATTGCTGCACTTGTCATTGAGTTAGCAAACCCAGTAACAGGTACAGCAGATCCTGCTCCAGCAAATTGCCCAAGCTTATCATAGATACCAAACCCTGTTAGTAAAGCAGATATTAAAATCAACGTGGCAACAGTCGGATTTCCTGCATCTTTTTCTGAAAAATGAAAAACATTCATATAAAAATTTTGAATTCCTTGGCCACATAAACAAATAAATCCACCTATTAGAAACGCCTTTAGGCAATTAATAAAATATGGTGGCTTTGGTTGATAATCTTTAATTTTATTTTTATAATCTTCTTTCATTTTCGCCATATTCAGACCTCCTTAATGATTCACAAAATACATCCAATGAAATAATGAACCGACAATCTTACCAAACACAATAGCCATTAACAAAACCAAAATCTTTTCACCAAGCCCGACTCTTTTAGCCAAAATAGGGAAAACATTTAATACTTCTGTCAGGGCTGCCGCCAACATTCCAATAAATATTCCACAAAAAAGACCAATTGGAATTAACCAAAGCTCTGATTGAAACAACAAACTATTTCTTAAACTAGCCCAACCTACCAAAACAGTGCCTAGTATAATTGCCCACTCATAGACATGGATAAACTGATATGTCTTTGTTAACTGTGTTAGTCTGGGAATAATCCCCAGAACAGCCAAAAATGCTACAAAACCTGAACCAACAACAAGTCCCCCGGATAATCCGATAATAATGAGAATGAGACTATTTATTATCATGATCATTTGTATTTATATTTTCTTTATTTTCATTCATCGCTACATATTGATCTAAATCAAGTTGATAATTAAATATTTCTACCTCTAAGGGACTTGGTTCTTCATTAATTCTCTTTTTAAATAAGTGATTGAAAAACAATATCATTCCTAATCCAAGACCCAGTGAATAAGGTATCTGCAGGATTAGCGGCTGGTCATTTTCTCTTCCAGTTACAATCTTGTATATACGTTGGTGGACAGCCTGCATGCTCACATCTTCGTGGAAATTCATAATCGCCAACCCGGCTCCAATAAAGAGTAAAAGCCATACGATACAAAATAATAAAGGTGATAGTTTCTTCTTTTTGTACATAATTTCAACAATGGTCTGGTTTGATCCCAAAGCCTGAATATCAATTTGCCGATCAAATTTCCTTATTTCCTTTAAGACATGCATAATATCGATAACAACCATATTTTTGTCCCTTAACTGGACTTTATGAATGACTATTTTCTTTAGTTTTTCTGTCAACTCCTTATCGCCTACGATGAGTGCAATTTTTTCAATAGTAATGACATCGTTAGGATGTACTTGAATTCGGTGACGAAGTCTGATATATACCGTCTTATCCATCAAGGTTCACTTCCTAATGATTGTGATGGTTGAAGCCTTTTCCTTTACATTACTCCTTGTAACAAGTAAAACATTTGATTGTATATGTAGTATGCATTGCCTTAATTTTAATCATGCAGTCCTGTAAGAAAGTCCAACAATTACCATTGAATTGAAAAGGAGAAAAAGCAGTTACGAAAGCAAAAAAAAGGAAGAATACTCATTATCCTCCTAAAAATGAAAATGGAGTGATAATCAATTATTCTTCCTCTTTATATTTGATTCATCTTGTCTTTCATTTGCTGCAAGATCTTTTTCTCAAGTCTCGATACCTGCACTTGAGAGATTCCGAGCCGATCAGCTACCTCTGACTGTGTTTGATCTTTATAATATCGCAGGAACACAATGAGTCTCTCACGCTCATCTAAATCTCGAATGGCGTCCTTCAATACAATTTTATCAAACCATTTTGTTTCCGTATTGTCAGCAATTTGATCTAGTAATGTAATGGGATCTCCATCATTTTCATAAACAGTTTCATGGATAGATGAAGGTGCTCTTACAGCTTCCTGTGCAAGTACAACATCTTCAGGAGCAATATCTAGGTAGGAGGCTATTTCAGCAACTGTCGGTACTTTTCCCATTGTTTTAGATAATTCATCTCGTGCCCGTCTGATTTTATTTCCTAGTTCCTTTAGGGAACGGCTCACCTTTACTGTACCATCATCGCGTATAAAACGTTGAATTTCACCAATAATCATCGGTACAGCATACGTCGAAAATCTGACATCATAAGATAAATCAAATTTATCGACAGATTTTAGTAATCCGATACTGCCAATTTGAAATAAGTCATCAGGTTCGTATCCACGATTTAAAAAACGCTGGACAACAGACCATACTAATCTCATGTTTTTTTGGATAATTAAATCCCGTGCTTCTTGGTCACCATCTTGACTACGACGAATTAATTCCTTAACCTCATGATCTTTTAACTGTGTATTCGATTGATCGTTCTTGACCTCCACATCCATAGCAAGTCTCCCTTTAATTGCATAAAGCTTTACTTTTCGATAAGTGTTTTACCAGTCTAACAGTTGTTCCATTTGATTCAGAGGACTCAACTGAAATTTCATCCATGAAATTCTCCATGATCGTAAACCCCATCCCGGATCTTTCGAGTTCAGGCTTTGTTGTATAAAGAGGCTGTCTTGCCTCTTCAACATCAACAATCCCCATCCCTTCGTCACGGATTGTTAATTGAACCATTCCATCCTCTAGCGTGACAGAAATATACACAATGCCATTTGGATCATTATCATATCCGTGGATGATGGCATTCGTAACTGCCTCCGACACCACCGTTTTGATCTCTGTTAATTCATCCATTGTCGGATCTAACTGAGTAATAAAAGCAGCTACTGTTACCCTTGCAAATGATTCATTTTGACTTAGCGCTGAAAATTGAAGGTTCATTTCGTTTTTCATGATGCCACCCCCAAAGTCTGGAGCGCTTTGTGCTCATTCTCTTCTAATCGAATAATCTTAAATAAACCTGACATATCAAATAATCGTTTGACTGCCGGAGAAATTGCACATACAACCATTTCTCCACCGGTTGCTTTAATTTGTTTATATCTTCCTAAGATAACACCCAATCCTGAACTATCCATAAACGATAGTTGTCCAAGATTTAATACAATATGCTGAATTTGATTTGCAGCTAATGTGTCTGTTACTTTTGTACGTAATTCCTCTGCTGCATGATGATCAAGTTCACCTGAGAGTCTTATACAAAGTACAGATTCTTTTACATCAAGTTCAATCGCTAGACTCAAGGTTTTTACCCCTCCTTAAATTCTGGATAAAGAGTCAATTCTTGATTGAACTTTGATTTTCCTGCTCGATGACAAAACTAGTGATATTTCGGCAACATTAGCCAGCCTTAGTAAAGTTGCCCATTACTCTTTTAAACATTGTCCACCAGCTTGCTTGGTCAATATCCCTTTCTGCAACAAGTTTGCTCTCTGCAATCAATTTTCCGTCTTTCTTTAATTGGAGAGTTCCAAGCTCATCTCCTTTTTTCACAGGAGCTTTAATATCATTTTTCATTAAGATTTCTTGTGTCACATCATCGACCTTTTCACCTTTTTTCGTTAAAACAGAAATAGGCTCTGACGTCATAAGATTTACTTCTTTTTCACTGCCTTTGCTAACTTTCATTTGTGATAACACATGATCTTTTTCAAATAAAGGATGTGTTTGATATTGACTAAACGCATAGTCAAGCATTTTTGTAACTTGTGCATTACGATCTTTAGGAGTATCCGCTCCAAATACTACTGCGATAACACGCATATTGTCTTTTTTAGCAGTTGCTGTTAAACAGTATTTCGCTTCATTTGTAAAGCCTGTTTTCACTCCATCTACTCCAGGATAAAACTTTACGAGTCGATTTGTGTTCACAAGCCAGAATTTTTTATCTGTTCCTTCACGTAAATAGTCTTCATATTTCCCAGTAAAGTTTGTGATTTTTTCATATTTTAATAATTCTTTCGCCATTAAAGCCATATCATGAGCTGAACTATAATGATCTGGTTCCGGTAGACCTGTTGGGTTTTTGAAATGTGTATTTTTTAAATCCAGTTCCTCTACTTTTTTATTCATCAAATTAACAAATTCTTCAGCAGATCCTGCGATTTTTTCAGCCATTGCAACGGAAGCATCATTACCTGAACCAATTGCAATTCCTTTTAGCATTTGCTCCACAGTCATTTCTTCTCCTGGCTCAAGAAAGATTTGTGATCCTCCCATTGAAGCAGCATATTCACTTGTACGGACCTTTTCATCCCATTTAATTTGTCCTTTATCTAGCGCTTCCATAATAAGAAGCATTGTCATTATTTTTGTCATACTTGCTGGAGGAAGTTTTTCATCACTGTTTTTATCATACAAAATGGTACCGGTATCCCGTTCAATTAAAACAGCAGACTTCGCTTTATCTGCAAGCTCGACAGTTGTTGATTCTTTAGCTAAAGCCATTGGTGTTACAGAAAGCAGCATTGTTATAAGCGTTAAACACGATATTACTCGTTTCATTTCATAAGCCCTCCATTCTTTATACTTTCCATTTTTTCCAGTAGGAGGGAAAATATACAAGGGTTGGAAGAAATTTTTGAAGCTGCTTACCTTTCAATACAATAAGTGGTATTACTCGTAGTTCCAGAGGAATTGAGATTTAGTGAAGAAAGTAATTTATATGAAGTCTTTCTTGATTTGAGGTTAGTAAACGTTCTGAATTTTTCATTGGTAATTGTAGGACCTATCAAATAATAGTAGTCTTTTAATGCTTGAACATGAGCGTCTTTTGAAGTCTTTTGACAGTGTGAGCACACCATTTGCCTTTTGCTCTTATCATAGATAGTTTTTTACAGTTATCACAGTAAACACCTGCTAAGATATCTTTTGGTTCCACATTAAATTCTTTTAAAATATTTGGGTTATTTGGTTTGTCCTGCTGATTAAATAACTTAGAAAGTTGAAGCAATTCTTTTTTAGAAAGCTTTTTATTAACATGGATTTGTTTATTTAGTTTCTCTATTTCAAAAACTAAATTTGAACTTTAATCACATTTAACCTTTTATTTTGCTCTCCACCTTCTTTTTTTATTATGCTATTTGGATTTGTTATTACAACAAACGATTCTATTGGGTGTTCAAGTTTGCATTGATCAACTAGCCATTGCTTTAGCTGGTATTCTTGAAGCTTTACTTGTCGAATTGGATCTTGAAAGCCCTCTTCTACTCCATTTAATTTAATACTCTAATAAGCTGGTTGTATTCCTGATCAAAATTGAGATTACCTGAAATATTCTTAGATTCGCTGATGAGTATATATCTGGAGGCTAATATAACTACATCCTTCTGAAAATAGTGCTTCTTTCCTTTTAACCTCAAATCATGAAAGATATAATAGTCTTCATTAAGAAAACTTAGGTGATACTCGAGGGATTTTTCTCCTTTGTATTCCTGCGATTCTTTTTATATACTCGTTTCAAATTCTTTCCCGATTAGGATGATTTTCTGACAACCTCCTTAATAAGGCTTCTAACTTATGAATTTTGATCGGTAGCTGTTTTTCTTTCATTATCAAGAGCTTTGCCCCCTTTTTCTTCTTTATTAATGGCTCTTTTCTAAAAGATTGTTGTTTTAAATAAGTACTTGAAAATACTAAATAGGTTGATTTGAGCGGAAGATGCGAGACTCCTGTGGGAGCTTGGGACAGGTTAGACCCCACAGACGCAAAGCGTTGAGGAGGCTCACCGCCCACCCCACGGAAAGCGAGCAGCCTAGAGCTTAAATCAACAACCTCTATACTTATTACAAAGCAACAATGTTTGCGAAAACAGCCTTATTAATTCAATAATTGTTTTTCTAAATCCTTTACTTTTAAAAAATCATAAAATATAAGTTTAAAACCAAGTTTTAATATAGTTAATTAACTTATTTTGTTGCTTGTTTTATCCTTTACTCTTTTTATTCCTTCTTTTCCTTGCGTCTATTTGGAGTTGGGTCGCGTCGTTTTCACTATTTGTTGCGTCAAATCGGCCTTTGTTTGCATCACATCTTCTTTTCAATTGCAATTATCAACTAAAAAACCACAGCCCTCCGGCTGTGGTCTCCTACGATCTATTCAACAGTTGCATAAATTAATTTCGGTGCTTCTACCTTTTGTTCACTAATTGAAATACTTGCATAAAGCTTTTCTTTTACATCTTCTACATTTTCGCGATTACTATGGATTGTCACTAAGGATTCACCCTTTTTAACCGTATCGCCAATTTTTTTGTTTAAGACGAGTCCGACGGCCAAGTCAATTTGGGATTCTTTTGTTGCACGCCCTGCTCCTAGTAGCATGGCGGCTGTTCCAATTGAGTCAGCGATCATTTCAGATAGGTATCCATCTTGTTTTGCTTCCAGCTCAATTTTATATGTTGCTTGTGGTAACGTTTCAGGTTTATCTACAACCGATCCATCTCCACCCTGAGCCTCAAGGAACGTTTTCATCGCCGCTCTCGCTTTACCATTGTTCATAACTTGAATAAGCATAGATCTGGCTTCTTCTAAAGTCTGAGCTTTTTCAGCCAAGAGGACCATATAGCTTCCAAGTGATAAGCAAAGTTCTTCTAAGTCTTTTGGACCTTTGCCGCTTAATGTATCGATTGCTTCTTTTACTTCTAACGCATTGCCGATTGCAAACCCGAGAGGTTGACTCATATCAGAGATAATGGCCATCGTTCTGCGGCCAACTAAGTTTCCGATATCAACCATTGCCTTTGCTAATTCTTTTGAGTCATCAAGATCTTTCATAAAAGCACCTGCACCTGTCTTGACGTCAAGAACAATAGCATCTGCTCCTGCGGCAATTTTTTTACTCATAATGGAGCTTGCTATAAGTGGGATACTGTTTACTGTAGCGGTTACATCACGTAACGCATATAAGCTTTTATCCGCAGGAGTCAGATTTCCGCTTTGACCAATGACAGCAATTTTATTTTTGTTCACTAATTCAATAAATTGCTTGTTTTCGATCTCAACATGAAAGCCTGGTACTGATTCAAGCTTATCAATTGTTCCACCGGTATGTCCAAGTCCTCTTCCTGACATTTTTGCTACCGGTACACCTACTGCTGCTACCAACGGACCTAGTACTAGGGTAGTTGTATCACCCACACCGCCTGTACTATGTTTATCAACTTTAATTCCTTCTACTTCACTTAAATCAATGGTATCTCCGGAATGTACCATCGCCATTGTAAGTTCAGCCCGTTCATGATCTGTCATTCCTTGAAAATAGACCGCCATTGTAAAAGCACTCATTTGGTAATCAGGTATGTCTCCTGAGGTGTAGCCTTTTATAATATGATGGATTTCTTCCTTTGTTAGTTCTTTTCCATCACGTTTTTTTTCAATTAGATCAACCATTCTCATTGCATATCACCTTTTTATTCAGATTAGGAGTTGATTTTTTCTACAATGCTCTTCACCAAGTTCAAAAAGTTAACACGGACTTTCTCTGTTGTTTCTATTACTTCATCATGTGATAGAGGCTGATCGAGAATTCCTGCAGCCATGTTAGAAATACATGAAATACCTAATACTTTTAGTCCGGCATGTCTTGCTATAATTACTTCTGGAACTGTAGACATACCGACTGCGTCACCGCCAATAATTCGGAGAGCACGTACTTCAGCCGGAGTTTCATAGGATGGGCCTGTATTTCCAACATAGACTCCTTCCTGCAACTTAATATTTAACTCACTTGCGACACTTTTGGCTAATTCTCTTAATGTACGATCATAACTCTCAGACATATCCGGGAATCGGGCACCAAATTCTGAAACATTAGGACCAATCAATGGGTTTGTGCCCATATTATTAATGTGATCACTTATTAGCATTAGATCGCCTGCTTCAAATGTTTTATTGATTCCACCTGCAGCATTTGTCACGATTAATGTATCAACACCTAGTTCCTTCATAACACGAACCGGTGCAGTTACTTTTTCTAAGCTATAGCCTTCATAGAAGTGAAATCTTCCTTGCATGGCTACTACTTTTACACCTTTTAACTGGCCAAAAACGAGCTGGCCTGCATGTCCTTCAACAGTTGACACAGGAAAATTAGGGATCTCGTTATATGGAATTTTTACAGGGCTTTCAATTTCATCCGCCAACACACCTAAACCCGAGCCCAAAATTAAACCAATGCTTGGCGTATCTTTATATTTTTCTTTTAAATAGCTAGCTGCTTCTCTAATTTTTTCGATATTCACTTTGTATCTCCTCCTATGTCAACTCAGACAGAAAGCTTTTACCATATACAGGTAGTTTCACTTTAAAATTATCGGCAATCGTTGCCCCTACATCAGCAAACGTTTCTCTTAACGGAAGCTCTTTTCCTTCGGTAAAACTTGGACTATAGACTAACAATGGTACATATTCTCTTGTATGGTCAGTACCATGGTGCACCGGGTCATTTCCATGATCAGCCGTAATAATTAGCAGATCGTCTTTTCTTAATTTATTTAATACTTCTGATAGCCTTTCATCATATTCTTCAAGAGCTTTACCATATCCTTTTGGATCCCTTCTATGGCCAAAAAGGGCATCAAAATCAACTAAGTTCAAGAAACTCAATCCAGTAAATTCCATATCTAACGTTTCATTTAACTTATCCATACCATCCATATTAGATTTTGTACGTAAGGATTGGGTAATTCCTTCTCCATCATAAATATCAGCAATCTTCCCAATTGAAATCACATCTAATTTACTGTCTTTTAGTTCATTCATGACAGTTCGATCAAAAGGTTTTAGAGCATAATCATGTCGGTTTGCTGTACGAGTAAATTCACCTGGATTTCCAAGGAATGGTCTTGCAATAATTCGTCCAACCATATATTTATCATTCATCGTCATCTCTCTGGCCATTTCGCAGATTTTATATAATTCATCAAGAGGGACTATTTCTTCATGTGCCGCGATCTGTAGAACGGAGTCTGCTGAAGTATAAACAATGAGACTACCAGTCTTCATATGTTCTTCACCTAGTTCATCTAAGATTTCAGTTCCAGAAGCAGGCTTGTTACCAATAATTTTTCTTCCGGACTTTTCCTCTAACTCTTTTATTAAATCATCTGGAAATCCTTCCGGGAATACTTGAAATGGCTGCTCTATATTTAGACCCATTATTTCCCAGTGTCCTGTCATGGTATCTTTACCATTTGATGCTTCTTGCATTTTTGTGTAAAAAGCAAGTGGATGAGTTTGCTTTGGTATTCCTTTAATTTCGCGAATATGACTTAAACCTAATTTTGCCATATTCGGCATGTGTAATCCGCCCATATGTTCAGCAATATGTCCTATTGTATCAGCACCTAAATCGTTGAACTTTTCTGCATCAGGTGCTTCACCAATTCCTACAGAGTCTAATACGATTAAAAATACTCGCTTATATGTATAATTCTCCATACCATTAATGTCCTCCTTTACTTCATACCATATTATACTTTTCCATTTATCATAACATTCCATTCTATAAGAGGGACTTGTCAGAAGTCTGACAACTACTTCATTTCCATTATATACTTTATTAGAGTATATTGACAACTTAACTCCTCTATCATTCTCTTAATGTTAGAAAACATGGCTTACCGCCAAGTCCTAATGGCGAAAGCCCTAGTTTTTCTAATCTATTTATCAATAAAATCTTATACTCTGTATAGTAAAATAAAAGCACCTCCTTCCTGGAGATGCTTTAAGCACGAGGATGAAATTGATTATAAACATCCTTAAGTCTTGATTTTGTTACATGTGTGTATATTTGAGTGGTAGATATATCAGAATGTCCAAGCATCTCTTGAACTGCTCGTAAGTCTGCACCATTTTCAAGTAAATGTGTGGCAAATGAGTGTCTTAGAGTATGAGGAGTTATTTCATTTTTTATGTTGGCCTCAAGGGCAATTTTCTTTAAATTTTTCCAAAAACCCTGCCTTGTTATTCTCTTGCCATGATGGTTGATAAATAAGGCTTCTGTTGGTTCCTTTTTATTCATTAGCTTTGAGCGGCCACCTTCAACATAATTCATCATCGCGTCTGTCGCGGTTCTACCTATAGGAACAATTCTTTCCTTGTTACCTTTTCCGTAGCAACGAATAAAGCCCATTGTCAGGTGAGCATCTGTTAAATTCAGATTAATCATCTCACTTACACGAATGCCTGTTGCATACAGGAGCTCTAACATGGCTTTATCCCTTAAACCAAAAGGAGTGATTGGTTTTGGAGTTTCAAGGAGCTGTTCTACCTCCTGAAGCGAAAGAATTTTAGGTAAATTTCTTTCTAGTTGCGGTGATTCAATTAAAACGGATGGATCTTGGTCTGCCTGCTTTTCCCTCAACAAAAATTGGTGAAAGTTACGAATAGATGCTGTGTGCCTGGCAATCGTTTTGCTCGATTTCCCGGATTCTTTTAAAAATTTTAAAAATTGAATGATATGAAGACGGGATACATCATTAAAAGAAACAATCTTTTGGACTTCATTTAAATGCTTTTGATAACTTTTTAAATCTCGCTCATAGGAAACAATTGTGTTGTTTGATAATCCTCTTTCTACGATTAGGTAATGGATAAAATCTTTTATTTGATCCTTCAAATTTGTCTACTCCCCGTTATCAATAAAGAAAATCAACCTGTTTAACCAGCTTTCTTCCTCATTCTTAATCATTTTCGTTACCTTCATTGCTGCACCTTCCGGTTGATCATAACGATGCATTTGTTGGTATTCTAAGTTCACCCAAATAATAGCATAATAGAACAAAATCGTAAATCCAGTAAAAAGGACAAAAACTTTGATCATATCCTTTACGGTTTTTAGCCACCTAATCATAGCTACCTCCAATAATCTTTTCTACTTTTTTATGTGATTATTAGAAGATATGCCAAAAAGGACAAACTTTATACATGCTTTTTCAGAAAATAAAAAGCCTAACAATTTGTTAGACTTTTCGGATTTATTCTTCTTTGTTCTCGCCTTTTTCCTGACATTTCACACAAATTCCATGAAAAGTTAAGCGATGATCTTTTATTTTGAATTTCCAATCGCGTTCGACTATTTCCTCTACATCTTCAAGAAGATCTTCTTCAATTTCTGCTACTGATCCACATTCTATACAAACTAAATGATGATGAAAGTGTGCTGCGCCTTCTTTTCGAAGGTCGTATCTGGAAACACCGTCACCAAAGTTAATTTTATCGACTACTTTTAATTCAGTTAATAATTCCAATGTACGGTAAACAGTGGCTAAACCTATTTCAGGTGCCTTTTCTTTAACGAGAAGGTAGACATCCTCTGCACTTAAATGATCTTCTTCGTTTTCAAGTAATACCCGAACAGTTGCTTCACGCTGTGGTGTTAGCTTATAGCTTGCCGTATGCAACTGCTTTTTAATCCGATCAATGCGGTTTTCCATAACACTTTTCCTCCCTCGCCGCGTTCCAAAACTATTATATATCATAGGTGAGGAAAGTGTCCAACTAAAATAATTTTAATGTAATAAAAATAGATATTTTTATTTAATAATAATTATTATTTACTGACGAATTCTACAATATTTTTCATTAAAAATGGCGATGCATATGCCTCAAAACCTGATGCAAGTACAGCTATTACTCCTATAAAGACAAAAACGGACGCATATCGCATAAAAAGTGTCAATGGAGCCTCTAATGTACTTGATTTCTTCACAAAGAGCTGCCTAATAATTTTTAATGAAAAGGATATTGCTACAGAACACATAATGATAAAGGCTGGAATTAGTAAGATATTTTGTGGTAAAACCGTAACAAACGATAGCAGAAAACCTTTTAAGCCTAACTGATTAACTAAAAATCCAACTGTAAATCCTACTACCATACCTTTTATAAAAAGCATAACAAGAATCACAGGTAATCCAATTATTGAAATTCCAAGGATCCACATTAAACCTAGATATTTTAAATTATGAAAGAAGCTTTGATGAAACATATCGGCTGCACTTGCAACTTTTCCTTCTGCTACTTGTCCAAAAAATCGATTTAAATAATAGTATAAATCCTCTTTTTGACTTAAATTCATGCTGTTGACAATAATAGCTCCAAAGATGACTCCCATTAAAAATAAAACAAATACAAACAAATATATCGAAGAATACTCCTTAATATGCTGCTTTATCATTGCACTAACTGGCAGTTGTTGTCTTCGCATAATTATTTCCTCCCGTCCTTCACTTACTAGAGTATATGAGAGGAAACGTAATCTATGACTTAAAAAATGCTTTCTTTTGGTTGATAGATTTTAGTAAGAAATTGGAGGAGAGACAGGCAGATTCAATCTATTATATTCGATTTTGTTTGCTTCTCCCCCCTCTATTGCTTGTTTACATTCCAGTTACTTTTCCGTACGTTCCGCCGCCTCCTGAGGTAACCTGCAATCGGCCTTCCCGAGCTGCCACAATATAATTTGCCACTTTTTCTGTTACAACGTTCTGAAGCTCGTGTTTTGGTACTTCATGCAAAATATTCATTTCAGTCCCAAAAAGATCCTTTAATTTATCGAGGGTTTTAGGTCCGATTCCCGGAATGAATTGTAGTGGAACCTGATGGATATATGGAGGACGATCACATTTGTTTTCACCATCACTTGCTAACTCCTGTAATCGATTGAACACTCCTTTTGTAAACCTTATGCTTCCGCAATTCGAACATCTCGTTTGATGTTTCTCCGGCTTTTCACCACATTTTTCACAGGTAGTATCATAGTATTTTCCGAGGTATGGATTCAACCCGTAATTGGCTTCAATTTTGCAACCATTTTCCTTTTTCAATACCTTTTTCAGCTCCAGGAAACACGGTTCTTTCATTGTAAGTTTCTGATATTCCCTCCCAATCTTAGGTAAAGAATGTGCATCTGAATTTGTTATATATGTATACTTATGTAATTCAGTGATTTGATCAGCCATTTTCGTATCTGAGCTTAAACCTAACTCAACCGCATCAATTAAACCTGCTTCAAAAACTTCAGTTAAGGAACTTACCACACCGCTTCCATATAAACTCTTATGTGGAGTGAAAATATGTGCCGGAATAAATAGCCCATCTCTCTGTTTCACAAAACGTTGTAGAGTTTTCCCATCCTCATAAATCCGCTGAGAGCTAAGTGTAATGTTTGTAAGCCGGGAGGAAAGCCACGATGATAATTCCTTCATTTTTTGAAGAGTCGGCATAAAAACCAACACATGAATTGGGCCTTTACACGTTTTATCGTATATTTCAAGCTCACTACCTAAAATAAGCGTGGTATTTTGATACCGAATTCCTCCATCTTTTAGTTCTATACACTCACCGGAATCGATAAGATGTTGAAGTGTGACAATGATTTCGGGCACATGACAATCAATAATACCTACCATATCGATCCCTTTGTGTTCACTCGCCTCTATCAAAATGTTCTCTAAGGTTAGGTTTCTAGAAGCAGTAATTTTCACTGGCTTCCCGGAGCTTGTTTGTCCTATATGAATATGTAAGTCAGCAAAATAACTATTCATTTATGTAACATCCCTTTTTTAGTCTACTCCTTTTTTAAAGCTTCCTTTAATAGTAAGTATTGTACTGCATATGCTGTTTTTGCATCATAAATTTTATTGTTTTTAATCATTTCTTGTGCTTCCTCTATTGTTACCTCCAATACCTCAACAAATTCATCTTCATCTAATTCTGCAGCCTCAGTCATTTTCTCTAAATTCTCAGTAATAAATAAATGAACTAATTCATCTGCAAAGCCGGGTGACGTATAAAAAGAAATAAGTGGCTTTAAATCCGCGCAAGTATAGCCTGTTTCTTCTTCCAGTTCCCGTTTAGCTGTTATGATTGGCTTCTCACCCTTTTCAAGCTTTCCGGCAGGTATTTCTACAATCGTTCTCTCTAATGGTTTTCTGTATTGCTCGACCATTAGGATTTTATTTTCAGGGGTTATCGCAATTACAGCCACTGCTCCTGGGTGCTTTACAATTTCTCTCGTACTCGTATTTCCATTCGGAAGCTTAACATCCTCTAAATATAAATCAATAATTCTCCCTTTAAAAATTTCTTTTGAAGCTAGTGTAGTTTCTTTTAAATGATCCATTTTCTCACTCCTGTTCTATAAACTTTCGTATCTTCATACATTCTATCATATCTTAATGGAAGGGAATGGATCCTTGCATGAAAATCTATCGATTGGATAAAGGGATAATTCTAGTTGGAAAAGCGTGGGAAATTCGTACAAAATTAAAAGAATATAGCCATTTGCACGGAACTGTCTATGAATGGATTAACGATGAAAACAAGCCAACTTTGAAAAGCACTTCACCTTTCCACCTTAAAAAGCATAAGTAAGCATGCCTTAAATACCTATCAAATACCAAACAGTTGACCTTTGGTACGCTTTATACTACTCTCGATGATAAGAATACTCAAATTTAAGGAGTGGTATTTTTGCAAAAAAGACAACTCGGACATTCAGATTTATTTGTTAGTGAAGTCGGACTTGGCTGCATGTCACTTGGTACGGAAGAACAGCATGCACATTCACTAATTGACCAAGCGATTGACTTGGGTATTAACTATTTCGATACAGCAGATTTATATGATGCAGGTGTGAACGAGGAGCTAGTTGGTAAAGCCATTAAAAATCGTAGGCATGACATCATTTTAGCAACAAAAGTTGGTAACCGTTGGAAAGAGGATCGATCCGGATGGACGTGGGATCCTTCAAAAGCCTATATTAAACAAGCAGTCAAAAGCAGTCTGCACCGTCTTCAAACAGACTATATCGATCTGTATCAACTACATGGCGGGATGATTGAAGATCATATTGATGAAACAATCGAAGCCTTTGAGGAATTAAAACAAGAAGGTGTCATTCGTTACTATGGTATTTCTTCTATTCGTCCGAATGTCATTAAAGAATACTTAAAAAAGTCCAATATTGTTTCTATCATGATGCAATATAGCCTGTTAGACCGCAGACCAGAGGAATGGTTTTCGCTCTTAAAAGAACATAATGTCAGTGTGATTGCACGCGGTCCTCTGGCAAAAGGTCTTCTAACCGAAAAGCCCCTTGAAGAAAAACTGAAATCAGAAAGTTACTTATCCTATTCAAAAGAAGAACTTATACAGGTTTTATCTAAACTCGAGGCTGTGGATCCAACCCATTCAATGACCGGGTTAGCCCTGCAATATTGCTTATTTGATGAGGTAGTAGGCGCAGTTATCCCCGGGGCTAGTAAGGTACAACAATTAATAGAAAATGTGAATGCCGGATCTGCAGAAAGACTATCTCCTCAAGTTTATCATCAGCTTCAAGATCTTACTAAATGTGAAAAATATGAGCAACATCGCTAGAATTTATTTATATTAAAAGCGGAGCAATATGCTCCGCTTTATTATGGTCTATTTAAAATCCTTCCAAGTTAAAGAACTTTCATTTAAGAGCTCTTCAAAGCTTTTATTTTTTTCTCGTTGTTTTCTCTCTGCTATTCTTTGCTGTTCAAGAGCCGCCTTTTTCTCTTCTTGCTCCTTTGATAAATTCTTTTTAACAGACTTTAGCTGCTCTAATAAATCACTGTTTAAGTGATCTGATAATGAGACTGCTTGATTGTCCTTGCTTTCCTTTGATCTTTTCATCTTAGTTGCCTCCTCTTACCGACTGCCTTTATCAAATTATAGTAAATATATTCATGGGGATTCAAGTATATTTTCTTGTGTTCGTCATTTGTATAATTTTTGATGCAATATGACATTTTAAGATGGAGAAAGGAGAGATTTTAATGGTAAAACAGCGTGGACAAAAAGGGAAGCCGAATGCTGACACAACCAATAATAAAATGGCAGCTGAGGAGATGGAAAAAGCGATTCACCCAACAAAAAGACAAAATTCTCCTCAATAATTAAGAAGACAGGCAACCTTGCTTGTCTTTTCTTATTCTATTCCTGTCAGTAAAATCGTGCTTTTAGTTATGATGCTACTTGGATATAGCCTCATCGTTCATGTACAATAAAGATAATGCTCATTCAAGGAGGTAGCCAAGTGAAAAAAGCTTTTATTCCACTCCTTATTCTTCTATCCTACATATTGATTGTCGGCTTTTTCTTCACAAATAAACTGATGTTTATCAAAAAGAAGGACAATAAGGACATTATTGATCGTGATAGTAAGTTTGGACTTTTTAACCAACAAGATTATGACTCTCTTGATAGAAGAGATTTCTCGATTGAATCTCAATTTGGTTATTCAATTAAAGGTTCTGTTTTTGAGCCCCATGTTACGAACAAATATATGATTATTTGTCATGGTGTTACCGTAAATCGGCTAAATTCTGTCAAATACATGAATTTATTCCTTCAAAAAGGTTGGAATGTTCTCATTTATGACCATCGCAGACATGGTGAAAGCGGCGGAAAAACAACCAGCTACGGCCATTATGAAAAATTTGATCTTCAATCAGTTGTTGATTGGTTAAAAAAAGAGGTTGGAGACAACATTTTTTTAGGTGTTCACGGTGAATCCATGGGGGCTGTTACAACACTTCTTTATGCCGGAATGGTTGAAGACGGTGCAGACTTCTACATCGCAGACTGCCCTTTTTCCGAACTCGAGGCGCAACTATTGTATCGACTTAAGGTTGAATTTAACATACCTAGTGTTTTAGTTATGCCAATTGCAAAGCCGTTTGTTCAGCTTCGCGATCGTTACTCCATTAAAGGAGTCTCACCCCTACAAGCTGTTCCAAACATCAAAAGCCCTATCCTCTTTATACACAGTAAAGATGATGATTACATACCTTCAGACATGTCAAAATTACTTTATGAGAAAAAGAAAGGTGCCAAGAAACTATTTATAGCTGAAAAAGGCTCTCACGCTATGTCATATGCAGAAAACCGTGAGGAATACTCTAAGGTCATTGATGAATTTTTTGCAGATATAGGCGTAACAGAAGAAAACAGAGGATGACTCAAAAGTATTATTACTCTTGAGCCGTCCTCTGTTTAACCTAAAACATCCGAAATATTTTCCATGTTTTTTTCCATCCAATGAATAGCTTCATCAATTGTCGGAAATTCTTGTGCTTCAAATGACATTTCATCTTGAAGCAACCATACATCCTTTGTTTCATCATGAACTCCGCCTATTGACCAATGGAGAAGACTGTACGGGTGGTTTTCATGTAAAAATGACACCCATGTTTTGTTTAATGCTACATTTTTTATCGCCTTTAATCGATCCTTCATTTATTCAATCCCTCACTTTACAAGTAAACTCATCCGTGGATTTAGAATTTGTGAAGGACTTTTTAACATGAAGCTGTTGGCTGTTTCATTATAAGAAATGGTTAGTTGTTCATCTAAAAAGACCATTTTGTTTTTTTCTACTAATAGAGGTACGAGATTTGTATCAAGTTTTACATCTCCATGGTCCTCTTTCTCCACTAGCCACATCGCTGTTACCCCGCTCATTACACATCCGCAACCATCTGTATCGTATTTTAATTTTAATAACCTGTCTTTATTGTCATGTAATTTTGGTGTTAACTGTTCTATCGCTTCTTTTGAGAATGTTACTTGCATGATAAAAACTCCTCACTGCATCTTTTGAGCTTAGTGTACCATATGGAGTTTTTTTCTGCATGTTATTAGGTTATAATCATTCAATTTTATTCTCTCTTTGTGTTTGCATCAATTTTTATACTTTTGTATTTATCAATACTGTATAACGTTTGGACATTTACAGTAACATCGGAAAGGTATATGTTTTTTTGTTCTTCTTTATATTTTCTCCAATCTTTCAAGTGATATCGATATGCATGATCCTCTAGTTGAAAAATATCTGCGCCTAACTTTTTAGCTGTTTTATACGTTTTTTCTACTTCTTCTTTAATAAGGTTTTCGATTTCTTTCTTTATATTATTTTGGGTAACATGTTGGTCGACACTTTCTTTTATTAATGCCGTTAAATCGACCTCAATATTGTAACTTCCTTTTACCTTTTCTGGTATCAGCTTCAAATTGGGTTCCAGCAATTCCACAGCTAGAATCTTCCCCTTTTCCGGCTCAAACTCAGTAATAGATCTTTCTGAGTTGTTGTTCGTCCAAATAAATCCTGTTAATTCTTGTATTGAAAGCCATCCCTTATATGTTTTGTCCTTGAAAAGATGTGCACCATCGATTACTGCTGCTGGTTCTTTTGTCTTTTCCTTCATCATTAGATCTTTATTTATTTTAATTGAAGGAACAATCGTTGTTTTCGTTTTTTCGTTTAATTGCATAACAAATTCTCTTAGTGAGATAGCTTGAACGGTTGCACTTTGTTTACTGCCTTCATCCGGCTGGTTTAGCCTTGAATATGAAAAAGGAAAATCAAAAATGATCGAGGACGTAAAAACATCCTCAAGTTTTTCCTTTGTTATATAACTCCAGGCTGTTAAACGAACGGTAAAGCTCGAAGTAAATGTATTAAAAGCCTCTTCAAGTTGCTTTGTCGAGGCAATCATGTTCTCTCCAAACAAGACCAAATTTAATTGTTCAAAATTCACTCTCATTTGAATTGTATTAAATATATCATTTAATGCTGTTTCTATTGTTCTACCTTTCCCCTTTGCCATCCAGACTGGAACCGGTTCTGCACTTTTTTGCTGATCTGTTTTAGCTACATTACTAAAATCTAAGAACTGTAAGATTATATGATATTCACCTTCTACATAGTCAACCCCCATCCCTACTGCATAGGCTTGATTATGTATTTCCTTTACATTATGACAACTTGTTAATACCGCTAACAAACTAACCAAAAATAATGCTCTTATCTTCTTCATTGCCTGTCACCTTGTCTGGTCGAATCATTTGTGTCCAATTCCGGGGCCCGCTTATCCTTTATTACCTCTGGAAGTTTCAGAAAGATTGAAAATAAGTCTTTCCATGTGAGATCTTGATAATAGGATAAATACGGGTAGCCGAAAGATCTGATTGTTGACAAATACATGATAATCGAGATAAAACCAATAATAAATCCGAATATACCTGCAAAAAAACTTAACACCACAATATATAAACGAACAACAAAAAGATTTCCAGATAACGATTGATTGACTAAAGTAAAACCTGAAATCGCCGTCACTCCTATTACAACGAGCATTGTCGGAGAAGTAATACCTCCTCGAATGGCCGCATCCCCTATAATTAACCCTCCCAAAACAGCCACTGTTTGCCCTACTCCCTTAGGAAGGCGGGCACCTGCTTCTTTAAATAACTCAAACATCACAAGCATAAGGATAACTTCAATAAATGATGTAAAGGGTAATCCTATTCTTGAAACCGATATGGTTGCCAATAGTGGTAATGGCAGTTGACCTACATTATGTGTGGTTAACGCTGTAAATAATCCGGGTAAAAAGACTGTAATAAACAAGCCTATTACGCGGAGCAATCTTTCCACAGATGCAAAGATAAAGCTTGTATGCTGATCTTCAGATGTTTTTATTAAAAAGGCCAGATTTGCAGGTGCAATTAAGGCTGTTGGGGCTCCATCTACTAATAGAGAAAACCTTCCTTGATTTAGCGAATCTACCACAAAATCAGATCTTCCTGTGTGATTTACCAAAGGGAACAGAGAGAAAACTTGTTTATCAACAATTAACTCTTCCATTTGTGAACTGCCTGTTAAAACATCAGTTTCAATTTTGTTTAACTTCTCTTTAATATTCTTTAATAGCTCTACATTTATTATGTCTTTTATATAGAGAAGCGCTACCTTTGTTTGTGACCGCGTGCCAACAATGTATTCTTCTACAATAAAAGAAGAGGTTTTTAACCGTTTCCTTACTAGTCCAAGATTTACATTAATTTCTTCAACAAATCCATCTTTTGGTCCTCTGACTGAAACCTCTGTTACTGATTCATCAGGCGACCTTGTTGGTACTTTGCTTATATCATAAAAATAAATCAGATCAATTTCGTTTGTTGTCATCATAAGCTTTCCCGAAAAAATAGAATTGCTCAGATCTTCACTTGTTATATCTTTTTTATCTTTTTTTGTACCTGAATCAAACTGCTTATGTTTTCTAAAGTTTCCTCTATAAAACACTGATTTACCTTTGGCAAAACAACTTCATCTAGAAATACAGAGTCAATTAATGGTCCACAGTATACTAATAGAAACGTTTCTTTACTGTCACCTTTTTCCATTGTTTTAATGGTGATATCAGAGGATGAAGAAAATAACTGCTTCATTCCTGCCATTGTATACTCAATGAATGAGTGTTGAAGCACTTTTTCCAACTATCCTACCTCCTCAATCTTCTTTTTTCGATTTTTAATATGCAAGTAGACAAATATGATTGTTATTTGAATAACTAATACTCCTAATGCAATCGGCATAAAATAAACGTAAAGAAGTTCATAAAATGTATTCTGATCAACTCGATATAAACAAAATATAACAAGACAAAGATACCAGATAATGACGGAATATTTCCCTTTTTCTTTCCTAACTAACAGTTGATTAGCTAACAAAATGTATAAGCTGGTTCTAAGTACTCCCCCTGAAAGCCATTGATATATAGCAAAAAAATCCACATGTGAAAAATAATTACCTATTGTTAGAATTCTCCACTGTTCAAATGCCGGATACCTAAATTCAGAGGCTTGCAATGGACCGAATTCTGCTATTGCCCCAATCGTTGGTCCGAGCATTAGTCCTATTATAATGCCCCCTACTATGAATAGTTTTCCAATCCCGATTTTGTGTTTATGTATAGAAGGTATAATCAAAAGAATAAACAATTCCACTATAGGAAGTAATGTATATATTAAACCTTGAAATACGGGGGACCACCCATGCTCAATAAGTGGTAATAATTGTTCATAATCTTTTTTCTTTACATTAACGGTCATAACAAAGAAGCCTAATGCCGAAACAAGCGGCAATAAAATCCCACTTAATATCGCCAAAGACTTAACTCCTGACCTTGTCCCAATAAAGCATAAAAACAAAAATGCAACAACGATTATGCCGTAATTGATATCCGGAATGTATGATATATGACTCCACATGACAATATCTTTTGTCGTTATATACGCTGATAGGAATAGGTACACAATAAGGGGACTAACAAGGAGATAGTATTTTACCGGTGATAGTGTTCTCTTCCATTCCGTCACACTCATTTTTTCCATTAATTTTAGCAACTTGCTTAATCCGAACAGCCAGATGACTGTTGGTACAACCGTAATGATGATTGTCAGCCAAGCATCTCGCCCGGTAACAGATAATAAAGCAGGGATGGTTTGGACATGTGCAAATAAACCTATTGTCAGCATCAGCATAAAAACTAATAACGGAAATTTTATTGGTCCCAATTTCTTCCTCACCCACTTTCATTGTTATTATTTGTACTGGTTTTTTTTCTATACTATGAAGTTGTTATTACAATGGGGAACTGTGTGTTTTAAATGAGGAAACGTCTTTGAAAAGTAATATGTTAGGTGAGAAAATGAGTCAGAGGATGATCATAAGGATTCATCCTCTTATTTTTGTTTAACATCAATGATGTCGTGAAGAGGTAATGTAAGTTGATTTCCTGATTGTTCATCAACAATTCGTAATATATGCCGAATGGAGTCTATATAGTGCACATACCCTAAGCATGTATGAAAGAAATGATCTTTATAATAAGTAAAAACAAGCTCCATATGCTCCTCCATCGCCATACAAATTGTTTCATTAAACTGCTCTAACTGTTGTTCATCAAGCTCCGGCTTTTCTTGATACGTATCTTCTTCAGACCAGTCTCTTAGCAATTTAACATGTTCGGGAAGCATCATCGATGTCCATTTGATATTCCCTCTATCTCGTATCATGATTTTCACCCTGCCTTCACTACTATTATTCATTAAATTCTTTTGGATAGCCTAATTGAACCAATGTATTTGCCATCTCTTGATATCCCAAACTATTTGGATGAATACGATCTCCAGATAGAAGCTCTTCTTGCCTATCTTTAAATACTGTATAAATATCAACAACTCTAATTGTTTTTTTGTTATCAAAGCTGCTTAACTGTTGATTAAACAATCGAACCCACTTATCTGCCAATGTGATTTGTGGTAACGGATTGTATAGATTCAGTAAATACACGATAAATGGTACACCACAATCTTTTTTCAGTTCATGAATTGTCTCCATTATTTTCATCATATTGCTGTGACACTCTTTGACTGATTGTGCAATTTCTGTTTGATCACGTGATTCAATAAAGTCTTTACTTGCCTGGATAAGATCATTTCCACCGGCAGTGATGGTGATGATATTGGCACGATTTATTTTGTCATGCAGTGGTTCACTGCTTACAATATCCAGTACACCACCACTTTCAATTCCCGATTTTGCAAAGATATTCGTTATCACACGTCTATCTAGAGTTTTTTCAGTTAATCTCGCATAGCGCCCGACAAATCCGGGTGTTAAAAATGATGCTCCAACTCCGACTGTCAAGGAATCACCTAAAGCCACATATGATAAACACGATTGATTCATTTCCACCTGATATCCTCCTTCAAAAGCGAATACATTTTTATACAATATTCGAAGGAGAGACAAACGCAGCTTTTCCTTTGGTGAAATAGGCGGAAGCCATATCTATTGGTTTCTACCTACGCTTTATGGCCTCCAACAAGCTTCGCGCGATGCTTCGCTGTTCCAGCCGGAGTATACGATACAGCACGTAAGATAGCATCTGAGCCATACTTATGCCGAATTGAATCTATAACATACCCCAGTGTTCGCTGATTTTCACGGTTTGGCCGGAACAAATCAAGCTGCATTTCACAGTCATTCTCAATGTTTGAAAGTGCAATTGAAATTTTTCTCACCGTTTTGTTTGCATAAAATTTTTCAAACAATTGCAGACATGTTTCATAAATATCCATGGTGATATTGGTCGGCTCATCAATTGTTTTAGAACGGTAAAATCCTCCGCCAAACTCATCGCGGCTATATCCAATTCCAAGACTGATTGTTCGGCCTGCCTTTCGATGCTGACGTGCTCTGCGGGCAACCTCTTCGCTGATCTCTAATATGACATGCTTTACTTCTTCCGGATCCGGGTAATCACGAAGTAAAATTTGGCTTTTTCCAAAGCTGATTTGCCCTTGCATGATCGGGGCTCCAATTTCAGATAAATCCACGCCCCACGCATGATAGTAAAGCTGGTTTCCCATCACCCCAAACTTTTTTTCAAGCAGCTCAAGAGGATAATTTGCAAGCTGGCCCACATTAGAAATTCCCATTCGGTTTAGTGTTTTTTGTACTCTTGAGCCGATTCCCCACATTTCGCTTAATGGCTCGAGCTTCCAAAGCTTCTTTTTCACATCATCGTATGTCCATTCTGCCACACCTTTCTTTTTCGCTTCAGTATCTAGACAAACTTTAGCTAACAGCATGTTAGGACCGATACCAATTGCACTTGGAAGGCCAAATTCACGCTCCATGTCATCACGAATTTTTTTCGCAATTGTCTGTGCATCCCCCCAAATATGTTCCACACCGTCTACTTCAATAAAGCTTTCATCCACACTATAAGTATGAATAGCATCCTTTGGCACATAGCGGTGAAACAACTTTGTTAATTCTGTTGAGATCCTGATATACATCCCCATTTTCGGGTCCACAATGGTGATACGGGGGTCATTTGGTACTTCAAAACGTCTTGAGCCTGTTTTAATGCCAAATTCCTTTTTTAGTCGTGGGGAAGCTGCCAAGACGATGCTTCCCTGCCGATCCGTATCACCTACAACAGCTAAATAGCAAGTTAATGGATCTAATCCCAGTAAAACGGCAGCACAGCTTGCATAAAAGCTTTTCATATCAATGCAAAGAATCTTCCGTTTCGGCAATTGATCGTAGTTTTCAATCATAGCCACTTCCCCTAAAATAGAATATATGTTCGTGTTTATTATATTCTATATACTAAGGGAATATACGTTCGATTTCAATGGTAGTTTTCCCCAAGAAAACGACAAATTTCAATGGTAAGCAAGATCGAAAAACACATACAAAAACGGTATACTACCAATAGTGGGGTGGAAAATGGAAGACAAGATATTAAAAAAGATGCTTAAAAAAGGCTTTCTCCAATACGGCCGAAATCTGGATATAGACCCTCTTTCAGAGAAGGATAACATCTACTTAATACAGAAAATTACAGTTGATAAAAACGAGGAAAGTGAATGGTATGAGGTCGTAGAGGATGTTGTATATAGCTATTTAACGAATCAAGAATAGAAAATAAGAGCCTAATGAGATTATAGGCTCTTTAATGTTAACAACAAACAAGAATTTGTCTCGAAAAGCTCCCTTTTTTAGCCACACACCGATCTGCAATAGTAAAACCAGCCCTTTCAATTAAAGGGTCAATTGTTTCAGTCGTAATAACAACAACTTTCCCAGCAAATCCCCGTGCACTTTTAAGCATTTCAAACTGTGTTTCCGGCTCTAAAACAGAACAGAGATTATAAGGCATGTCAATAATCGCAACATCATACCTCTCGGTCACATCCCGCATATCTCTTAATAAAACCTTTGCTTTATAACCAAAATGAGCAATGTTTTCACGAGCAGGTCGGGTAACAAGAGGGTTCAAGTCACTTCCTACGATATCAATCCTCATCGATAATGCTTCTATCATCACAGTTCCGGCCCCACAGCAAGGGTCAATGACTTTTTTATCCTCAATCGTTGGAACAGCAATGTTTACGACCGCTCTAGCCACCCGGGTACTCAGGGCAGTCGAATAATTATTAGGCTTTTTTTGATGAAATAACCAAATGGGTTCACTTTTTGTATAGTGTCCGAACACCCAGTGATCTTTTACCTTTATAACTGCAAAAAGCTGATCAGGATTTTGTAAATCTACTTGCCCTGATAATAGCAATCCAATTTCCCGTTCAATTTTACGTCTTTTCTCAAAACCTATTTTTTGCAAATCGGTAGCTTGACTATGTACAATTACGATTACTTTAAACGTCTTTTCAACCTGATAGCCACTCACCTTCTGACCGAGATCTTCTAAACAATTTGCCTTATAAATGACATCAATTCTTTCTTTTATAAACGGACTTCGGCTTGGATTAATTTCCACGGAACTTTCTAGTATGTTAGTTCCTGTGTGAAACCCAAATAATGACCGCATTTCTAATTGACATAAAGAAATCTCGTCTTCATGACATGAAAATGTGTAAATAAACTTCTGTTTCTGATCAACCAAGCGTTTTCCACCTTTACTGGGCTTTTCTCCTGAGTTAAGACTTGTGTGTCCTACCTTAATACTTTATAAGTCTTCTGCCATTCATGAGCTAATATACTCATCTCCCAAAGGCTCCAATATTGATTTCCTATTTTTCTACACTCACGAAGTAAACCTTCCTTTTTAAACCCTGCTTTTTCATAACAAACAATAGCTGACGTATTAAAGTCAAAAACGCCAAGGCTTACTCTATGCAAATCCAACTGTTCAAAAGCAATTTTCAATACCTCTTTCATCATCAAGTATCCAATCCCTTTACCACGGACACGCTGATCCCCAATTAATACTTTTCCCACTCGGGCAGACTTATGCTCTCTATCAATATTCGTTAAAGCAATATGTCCAATCACTTCTCTTGTTTCTTTTAACAAAACGCTGTAAACAAATGAAGTAGAACGATCTGAATTGGCATTCTCAATGTACTTTTCAATTTGCTGTTCAGTCAACGGAAAGCGAAACGTCGGTCCTGCCCATTGGAGTAGAAACTCCGGTGTCTCAATCCAGCTTATTAGCTGAGGTATTTGCCTACGGTTAAAATCCTGTAACTCAATCATAGAAGAACTCCTTTTATATGAAAGTTATTTCTTAAAAAACGCATTACCAGCCAGTTTTTCAAACAGCTTTGGCATAATTTGATAGATTGTACTGCCCGCATTCATCCATCCAGGCAAATTTATTTCCCGCTTTGGGGTAAGCATTGAAGCAACGATACTACGCGCAACCTTATCAGGATCAAGCATCCAGCGTTCTACATTTTTCACATAATTTCCTTCCTTATCGGCAATAGTGAAAAAATCTGTTTTAATCGGCCCCGGGTTAACCGAGGTGACGAACACATTGTGTGGCTTTACCTCCATACGAAGACTGTTTGTAAACCCCAATACTGCATGCTTACTCGCAGAATAAAGACTTGATTTAGGTGTAGCAATTTTAGCAGCTTGTGAGGCAATATTAATAATATGACCTCTTCTTCTTTTCACCATTGAAGGCAACACCATCTTCGTACTGGCAATTAAGCCAAACACATTTACTTCAAACATGTTCTTCATTTCATCAAGTGAAGAATGAAGAACTTCATTAAAAATACCGAATCCGGCATTATTGACAAGTACGTCAATTTGTCCAATCTCTGATTCAATGGTTGAAAATACTTGTTGTATCGAGTGAATATCCTGAACATCCAGTAAATAATAGTAACACGATACACCATAATCATTCTGAATCCGTTCAGAAAGTTCCGCTAAAAGCTCTTCTCTTCTGGCCAATAAAACTAAATGTGCCCCATGTCTCGCACATTCAATTGCAATCTTTTCTCCAATTCCGCCGGAAGCACCAGTAATTGCAACATAGCATCCTTGTAAACGTGCATTCAAATGGATCACCTCTTACCGCTTTAGATAGCATAATAATATATGTATTTTTTATTTGTATCATCGATTTTAATTTGACCGATTTCTTGTAAATAGTCAAGCTGTCCAGCAGTTTCCGACATTATCATCAGAAACTGCTTTAACGTAATTGACAGGTGCAAACATCAAAAACAGTCATCGGTTAGTCAACAATTTTTGTGTAGTAGTCCTTCTAAAACAATCAAACCTTTAAGCCATTCATCCATAACTAAAAACGTCAGATAGACATATTTTACAATGAAGACACTCTTTTAGTCATTATATTCAAATAATTCACAGATTCATACACCTTTAAAAAGCTTGACAAGGACCTGTCCATCACTGCATAATGAATAAAAATTTAATTTAATGTATAGAAAATAAGTTTAGCGTTGATTGGGACTAGTAGAAAAAATGGCGTAATAGAGATTGGAGTTCTAAGGCTGAAAAACTCCATTGCCCACCATTTTTTTGAACCTGCCCTAGGAGCTGTTAGGTAAACCTAACCGTATGTCTGCGATAAAGACTTAAAAGCTGGGAGTATGATTCACTCCAATCAAGGTGGTACCGCGGAGCCATTCCGTCCTTATGTTGTAAGGGCGGAATGGCTTTTTATTTTAAACGTAAGGAGCATAAAAATGGATAAAATAGGGTTTATCGGAGCGGGTTCCATGGCTGAGGCTATGGTTGCAGGGCTCATTAAAGGTAAAGTATTTACTGCCGGGCAAATAATAGTGGCAAATCGATCAAATTCAGCAAGATTACATGAATTTTCTCAAAAGTATGGTGTTGAAACAACCCATGATAAACAAAAATTAGTGAAAGATGCATCAATTATTGTTCTAGCCATGAAGCCTAAAGATGTGAAAGCGGGACTTGATGGTGTTCAGCATTTGATCGATAAACAGGTTATTGTGTCTGTATTAGCGGGTATCTCTATCGATACGATTGAAAATATACTTGGAAAAGAAGCAGCAATTGTTCGGGCGATGCCAAATACTTCTGCAGCCATTCTTAAGTCAGCAACCGCCATTGCTGGCAGTCAAAATGTTACACCTAATCAAATGACTAAATGTAAAACTCTCTTCGAAGCAATTGGCATATGTAAAATTGTTGAAGAAAAACAACTTGATGCTGTTACAGGTCTATCAGGAAGTGGTCCTGCTTATATTTACTACCTGGTAGAAGCAATGGAAAAAGCGGCAGTTGACGTAGGACTAGATCCTTTTGTTGCTCGTGATTTAATTGTTCAAACATTACTTGGGGCATCTGAAATGATTGCTGTGTCAGACAAACATCCTTCTCAGTTAAGAAAAGAAGTAACGAGCCCAAATGGGACAACAGAAGCCGGCATCTCCATTCTCAAAGAAAGACAGGTTGAGGATGCGTTTATTTCGTGCATAAGACGTGCTACTGAAAGATCTGAAGAGTTAAAATCCATGTTTTCAGAAGAACTTATATCATATAAAAAATAACAGGAGTGCTTACAAAGCACTCCTCATTTTATTCTATTGTCTCACTTCTTCAAATTTATCGTTTGATCCCAATCTTTCAGAATACATGCTAAGCAAATGCAACGATCCTTATTACTTCTAGAAAGAGCAAGTACCTTTTCTGGGACCGTTAAGTTCATACACCAACAAGATTCCTTCTTATTCAAAATTCCACAGTTATTTTCACCATTACATATTGGACATTTATTCATTTTTTTACCTTCCATACTATCAGTATTTTTCCAATATAAATAAAAGTAGAGCATCTTCGTTCTTCGGCAGAAAACTGACCTTAGTCTCTAAGGAAGAGAATAAATCATAGTCAATAGAACAAGCTAACGATAGTGTTATATTAACACTATTCTTAATGTGGAGGGATCAAATATGAATATTTTATTAAGCTTATTAACGACACTGTTTCTTGCAGGGCATAAGGCAGCTTCAACTTACCGGCATTTACTTACAAGAATAAAAAGTCTGGTTATTGTGCCTCAGTTTATATAAGCAAAAATATTCATTACGTATCTCAAGTTTCACATTAACTTAGAACAGGATTGTAAGTACTTTACTGCTTACTATTCCTGTTTTATTTTTTCTCGGCTTCTCATTCTGATAATAGAAATTACACAACCCCCTCCCTTAAAACCATTAGGAGAAATTAATCAAGCAAGAAACATGCTGAACAGCTGCTGCAACTGTTATAATTTTTTCAAACAAAGTATTTATAATGGGAGGATATAAGATGAAGACGAAACTATTCCAGCCTTATCAAATAAAGAATGTTACCCTTAAAAACCGTATTGTTATGTCCCCGATGTGTATGTATTCATCAACAGGTGAACAGGGGTTTATAGAGGATTTCCATTTCACACACTATATAAGCCGTGCAGTGGGGCAAGTTGGCCTAATAATGGTTGAAGCCACTGCTGTTACACCTCAAGGCCGAATATCTGCAAAAGATCTTGGAATTTGGAGCGATGACCATGTTCCAGCCCTTCAAAAATTAGTAACAAGAATGAAAGAATACGGTTCAGCAACAGCTATACAACTTGCACATGCAGGGAGAAAATCGACAGTTGATGGAGAAATTATTGCACCATCATCTATTCCATTTGACAATACATACAAAACTCCGAAAAGCATGACAAAGGAAGACATTAAAGAGACTGTTCAAGCTTTTCAGGCTGGAGCTAAAAGGGCAAAGAAAGCAGGCATCGACATTATCGAGGTTCATGCAGCCCACGGTTACCTTATCAATGAATTTTTATCACCTCTTTCTAATAAGCGAGATGATGAATATGGTGGTTCTGAAGATAATCGATACCGATTTTTAAGCGAAGTAATTGATGCAGTGAAAGAAGTGTGGGATGGACCACTATTTGTTCGTATTTCAGCATCGGATTATCATCCCGAGGGATTGGATATAAAAGATTATGAAGGTTACGCAAGTAAGATGAAAGAGCAAGGGGTTGACTTGATCGATGTTAGCTCAGGAGCTGTTGTTCCTGCAAAGATTAATGTATTTCCAGGCTACCAAGTAAGATTTGCTGAAAAAGTTAAAGAAATAGCAGGTATTGCTTCAGGAGCTGTTGGATTAATCACAAGCGGCATACAAGCAGAAGAAATTTTGCAAAATAATCGAGCAGACCTGATTTTTATCGCAAGAGAACTTCTTAGAGATCCGTATTTCCCCAGAACTGCAGCTAAAGAGCTGGGAGAAACAATTGAAGCTCCCAAGCAATATGATCGGGGATGGTAATCACAAAAGAGAGTTGATCGGATTCAACTCTCTTTTCTTATATATTTGAACGTTTTTTTGGAATGTCAATTTGCATGAAATCTGCTGCAATAACAGTTGCCGGAAAAACTGATTTTGCTTCCTCAACTAGTACATCGAGTTGTTCAGAAGATTGATATCTCGAACTAATATGGGTTAAAGCTAATTTCTTCACATTTGATGCTTTAGCGATATTGGCAGCATCTTCTGTTGTAGAATGGAAATAGTCATATGCAAGATGATGATCCTCTCTTGAAAAAGTTGCTTCATGAATTAATAAGTCGGCATTTTCTGCAAGCTCCACACTTTTATCTGTGTACCGAGTGTCACCAAGAATAGAGATGATTCTTCCTTTTATTGAGGGTCCGATGAAATTACTTCCATGAATAATCGAACCATCCTCTAATTGAACAGATTCTGCATTTTTCAGTTTTTGATAAACCGGTCCTGGTCGAATACCGATCTTTTTAAGTTCTTCGACTAGCAGTGTTCCAGGTAAATCTTTTTCGATCACGCGATAACCATAGGATTCAATGCCATGTTCAATTTTCTTTGCCTTAACTTGAAAGGATGAATCTTCAAAAATAATTCCTTCCTTTACATCTACAAATTCAATTGGATATGTGAGGTAAGTGTGACTAACAGATAAAGCAGTTCTTACAAATTGCTCTGTGCCTTTTGGTCCATATATGGTTAACGGTGTTTCCCCTCCTTGAAAGGAACGACTGCTAAGTAGGCCGGGCAAGCCATATATATGATCACCATGCAAATGAGTAATAAAAATTTTTTCAATTTTCCTCGGTTTTATAGATGTATGTAAAATTTGATGCTGAGTTGCCTCCCCGCAATCAAATAACCATATTTCATTTCTCTCTTCTAATAATTGAAGAGCAATACTTGTTACATTTCGGGCTTTGGCAGGGATTCCTGCACCCGTTCCAAGAAATGTTACATTCACTTTGCACTTTCCTCCTGCGTCATTTTCTTTAAGCATACACGAATGCTGCAAATAGCGAAATAACATCGATTTTATTTTTCACAAATTCTATAACAAAATCATCACATCATCTTGACCAAATTCAATATTATGTCTAAAATAGACTGAATTATAGAAAGATTTCTACAAAATAGGTGCATAATAGACGATAATTTTTCCATAATCGTTTATAATAAACTATGTAGAAAGACATTATAGGCTATAATGTTTGATTTAAAGGGAAATTACCTTTAAAATTAAGTATTTGTATAGGAGTAATTTCCAATCAGTATAAATAAGAAATTCGATGCCATTATTTATTTTCTTTTTCAACAATCGATTTCAATTCAAAATACTGATGAAAAAATAAATGTATTAATGACAAAGTGAGGTACGAACGTGAATACACAAGAACATCCTAAATCAGTTATTGTCATCTTTGGAGCAACTGGTGATCTGGCGAAACGAAAATTGTTTCCATCTATTTATCGCCTTGTTCAAAACGAAAAAATCGGTAAAAATTTTGCTGTTGTAGGGGTTGCAAGAAGACCTTGGACCACTGAAGAGTTTCGTAGCAATGTATCAGATTCTATTCAAACATCGATGAAGGAATCAAAAGATTTAGAAGAATTCACTTCTCATTTCTATTATCATCCTTTTGATGTAACAAATCCTTCCTCTTATTTAGAGTTAAACGGATTGTTAAATGAGCTTGATGGCTCCTATCAAACAGAAGGAAACCGTATCTTTTATTTAGCAATGGCACCGGAATTCTTTGGTACAATCGCTCAAAACTTAAAAAAAGAAGGCTTAACAGCTACTCAGGGCTGGAGCAGACTTGTCATTGAAAAGCCGTTTGGACATGATCTACCTTCTGCCCAAAAATTAAATCAAGAAATTCGCGAAGCATTTAATGAAGATCAAATCTATCGTATTGACCATTATTTAGGAAAAGAAATGGTACAAAATATCGAGGTTATTCGTTTTGCCAATGCTCTGTTTGAACCATTATGGAATAATCGTTACATATCTAATATTCAAGTTACTTCCAGTGAAATATTAGGTGTCGAAGATCGTGGAGGCTACTACGAAAAATCCGGGGCGCTTCGCGATATGGTTCAAAATCATATGCTTCAAATGGTTGCCTTACTTGCGATGGAACCGCCAATCAAATTAACAACAGATGAGATTCGAAGTGAAAAGGTAAAGGTACTAAGAGCATTAAGACCTGTGAGTGACGAGCAAGTTGGAGATTATTTTGTGAGAGGTCAATATGCAGCAGGGAAATTTAATGATAAAGAGTTCATTGGTTACCGTGAAGAAGGCAATGTTGATAAAAAATCTGAAACAGAAACATATGTAGCAGGCAAGTTAATGATTGATAATTTCAGATGGGCTGGTGTTCCTTTCTATATTCGTACAGGAAAACGTATGGCAGCTAAATCAACAAAAATTGTTGTACAATTTAAAGATATTCCAATGAATCTTTACTACAACAAAGGTGAAACCGTACCTCCTAACTTATTAGTTATTAACATTCAGCCAGAGGAAGGGATCACCCTTCAATTGAATGCAAAAAAAGATGAATCTGAAGGCGGTTATTCAAAACCTGTTAAATTTGATTTATCAAATAACCTCTACGACGGGATCAATACACCTGAAGCGTATGAAAAACTATTATTTGATTGCATGCGTGGTGATGCGACAAACTTCACACATTGGGATGAAGTTGCACTATCCTGGAGCTTTGTAGATCCAATTTCTGACGCATGGAAAAACGGTAAAGCAGCACTTGCAACATATCCTTCCGGTTCCATGGGACCTAAAGAAGCTGACGAACTTCTTGAAGAAGACGGTAACCAGTGGTGGCCAGTTAATTAATTGTATTGGAATCGATATCTTATTTTATTACTTATTTCGCCAATTGAGTCCTTGTATTCAATTGGCTTTTTATTTATTTCTAAAAATTGTGCGAATGAGCTCGTCTATTTGCCTCATACAAAATAAATTCAGAAGAATAAACTAGTTAGTGCAAGAAGCAACCCCTTGTGTCTCCTTAACTTAAGCTATCACATTTGTGATAGCTTCTTTTTATTCCCTCTTACACACGTTTATAATGGGCGTAGATAAATCTGTACTGTCTTTATCCCCCTTAACCTTAATTGATCCTTATATAGCCCTAAAAAGGCTCTATACAGTTCCACTTGATTTATATTCAACACAAAAAAACAAAGCTCGAATTTGAGCTTTGTCTTTTTGTTAACCTATTATTTTTCCATCCACTCAGTGTGGAAGACACCTTCTTTATCAACACGTTGGTATGTGTGAGCACCAAAGTAGTCACGTTGAGCTTGTAACAAGTTAGCTGGTAATGTTTCAGTACGATAGCTATCATAGTATGCAAGTGCAGATGAGAAGCATGGTACCGGAACTCCGTTTTCAATTGCAACTGTTAGAATTTGACGAAGTGCACCTTGGTAACCCTCAACGATTTCTTTAAAGTAATCATCAAGTAAAAGGTTCGCTAATTGTGAATCTTTATCATATGCATCTTTAATTTTTTGAAGGAATGCGGCACGGATAATACAACCACCACGGAAGATCATTGCAATATCTCCGTATTTTAGATCCCAATTATACTCTTCTGACGCTGCTCTCATTTGAGCAAATCCTTGAGCATAAGAACAGATCTTACTCATATATAAAGCTTTACGAACTGCTTCAATAAGCTCTTCTTTATTTCCTTCGTAAGACTTTGCAGTAGGTCCTGAAAGAATTTTACTAGCTTTTTGACGTTCTTCTTTCATTGCGGAAATAAAGCGGGCAAAAACAGACTCTGTAATAATTGGAAGTGGTACGCCTAAATCAAGAGCACTCTTACTTGTCCATTTTCCAGTTCCTTTTTGACCAGCAGTGTCAAGAATGACATCAACCATTGGTTTACCAGTTTCTTCATCTTTCTTCGTGAAAATGTCAGCAGTAATTTCAATTAAGTAGCTATCAAGTTCACCTTTGTTCCATTCTGCAAACACTTCATGAAGCTCATCAGCTGTTAAACCTAATACATTTTTAAGTAAGAAATACGCTTCAGAAATTAACTGCATGTCTCCATACTCAATACCATTGTGAACCATTTTTACATAGTGACCTGCACCATCCGGACCGATGTAAGTACAGCATGGATCACCATTGACTTTTGCAGAAATTGCTTCAAGAATCGGTTGTACTAAATCAAATGCTTCTTTTTGACCGCCAGGCATGATAGAAGGTCCTTTTAATGCTCCTTCTTCTCCACCTGATACACCTGTTCCGATGAAGTGAATTCCACTTTCCGCCAACTCTTTGTTACGACGTTGTGTATCTGTATATAATGTGTTACCACCATCGATTAAAATATCACCTTTATCAAGATGTGGTAAAAGCTGTTCGATTGTAGCGTCAGTTGGTACACCCGCTTTAACCATTAAAAGAATTTTGCGTGGAGTTTCCAATGATTGAACAAATTCTTCAATGCTGTAAGTTCCAACTACATTTTTCCCTTTTGCTTCAGTTAAAAATTCTTCTGTTTTTCCTGCTGAACGGTTAAAAACTGAGACTGAAAATCCACGACTTTCAATATTTAACGCTAAGTTCTTACCCATTACAGCCAAACCAATAACACCAATTTGTTGTTTCGACATTCCCTTACGTCCCTTCTAATCCTAATAATATGTAAAACTAAACAAATGAAAAACTCTTCTACCATTTTATGATAGCGATAAAAAGTTTAGTTTTCCGCCAATAACTGCTAAATTGACACATAATTCGAATTATTTCATTTGACTACAACTTTAAAAATACACATTTTTCTGTAACATTTCAAGTGACTTAACTTATGTAATCGTTTTCTATGTAAAAAAATCTTTGCTAAAGCTCGTTCCTGGAGTTGGAGATTCTTTTCCCTTCCCTTTAACACCTTTTTTTAATAGCTGTTCTCCATATTTTTGATTAATTTGATCAATAATTGAAAGAATCGGCTCATCCTTAGCGTCTTGTTCATATGAAAATAAGTCTAACTGTTTAACAGCATCATCCTTTTCAACAAGATCTTGTCCCGTAATACCCAATAATCGAATTGGTTCTTCATTCCAATGAGAAAAAAAGAGCTCTGTTGCTTCATGAAATAAATCTTCTTCTTCACCGATTGGATTGTTCAGCTTTTTACTTCTTGTTATCGTCTTTAAATTTCCATAACGAATGGTTACAAGTAATTTTGTTGCAAGAACTTCTTTTCGCTTCAATCGAACAGACACTGAATGAGATAATTTTTTTATTACTTCTTTTATTTCATTTTCTTTCGTTGTATTTTTAGCTAAAGTTGTGGAATTCCCTATGCTTTTAAAATCATAAATTGCATTAGGATTAACCTCTCTGTTATCAACACCATTTGCTTTTTGTACAAGTCTTTCCCCGTTAACCCCTAACAGTTTTTTCACCTGCGCCTCATTAGCATGAGCTAAATCATAAATAGTATGAACACCAATTGTGTGAAGTTTTTCAGCTGTTTTTCCTCCGACTCCATGCATTTCATGGACTGGTAGAGGCCATAAGGTCTTTGGCATATCTCTTTTTCTTAATATGGTAATCCCGAGTGGCTTTTTCATATTTGAAGCCATTTTAGCTAAAAATTTATTCGGGGCTATCCCGATACTACATGGCAACAATAATTCATCAAGTAATCGTTCCTGAATTAACTTCGCTATTTCCAAAGGTCTTGAGCCTTCAAATTTACTTAGATCCATGTATCCCTCGTCAATAGAAACAGGCTCAACTAAATGAGTGTATTCTTTGAGTAATTCAAACATCGCTTGTGAGGCTGTTCGATATCGTTCAAAATTTGGTTTACGTATGATAAGGTCTGGACAAAGTCTACGCGCCTCCCAAAGTGGCATTGTCGCCTTTACACCTTTGGCGCGTGCTTCATAGCTGCATGTCACAATAATTCCTTTTCTCTCTTCCACATTTCCAGCAATCGCCAAAGGCTTTCCCTTTAAAGATGGATCATAGGCCATTTCCACTGATGCATAAAAGCTATTCATATCAACATGCAAAATAATTCTCCGACTTACAACCTGCTCCACAAGCCACACCACACTCACATAGTTCATTCTCTTACTAGTTTACCATTTTTTCTGTAAGAAATGCTTTTAAAAAATAACATTAGATACAACAAAAGCCACCTCTATTGGTGGCTCAACATCTCTTCCTTCACAATAGCAAAATGATCAAGGCTTTCTAATAACAGATTTGGGTTGATAATGGTAATCAAACGTTCCTCTAAGCTTGCTACTGCAGAAAAATATTTAGTCGATTGAAATGCACCGACCGCAATTGTCTTTAATTGACTCTCTTCAATATCAATAATTTCTTTTGCTTCTTTTACAATTAATGCTGCTGAAATCTCTTTAGATTGAATGACTATTAATTTCACGTCGTTATCAATTGGTATATTTAGATGATAAAAAATCTGATACGTATCAAGGACAGGTATCAGCTCTCCCCTTACCTTTACGACACCTTTCATATAAAAGGGCATATTAGGAATGGTATTTATATCTTCCAATTTCTCAATCGAAATAACATGTTCAATAGGAATTCCATATTCTTCATTACCTGTTCGGAAAACGACTAATTTTGAGACATTCATGTTATCATCTCCTCCATCAATACTTGAGGTGAAATACTAAGACTATCATACTATGAATGTTTTAGTATTTAAAGATACGATTAGTATTTATTCCGGTTTGTCATGAAAAATGGTTACCACTTCCGCCATTCGATCATCTCTTTGTTTTCTAAATGGTGACGAATAACCTCCTCACATACAGAAAAGACTTCTTCAATCTCCGGGGTACTAAATGCTAAAACCCTCATTGATAGTCCTTTTGCACTAAGGGCACTAATACCAAATCGCGAGTGTTTTACAGAACGTAATTCCACTCTTATTTTTTCTATTAAATTTTCGTCAACCTGAGGATGAATCATAAACAATGTTCCGATATGAGTGTAGCCTTCAAGCTGCATCAATTGTTGCAAATTTTCTCCGGGCATCAATAATTGATGATCAAATACTTGTAATTCATCATCAATAAATAGTTTCAGTTTAGAAGAGATCTTCTTATACTGAAATAACTTCCCATCTTCAGACCAACCTGGTGTAATAATATCTGTATAATAAAAAATCGATGTTGACTCCATATAAACATTCGTAATTTGAGAAAATTGTGCGTCTTTATATGCTATTAACGGGTCTTGTTTAACAAGTAATTCGCTTCCAGCTTGTAAAAAGTAATCCATTTCCTGACGAACACCCAATTGAAGAGACTTGTAAATTTTAGTAGAAGCTTGTGTCGTTAAGGCGAGTTTCGCACCTTCTCCAACAACTACCTCTGTTTTATAGGAGTCTCCATCAACATAACCACCACCAACATGGATAAGCGTTAATAAAGGAAGACCTTCAGGCAGGTATGTTGGTCTCGTAATTTTTAAAACTCCATCAAAAAAGCTATTGCTTATGACAGAACGGTTATGCTTTTTTTCTACCGTTAACTCCAGGTAGCCGGTATATGTCATGCCTCAAGACCAACTAAAAAGGCCTCTTTGCGTATCCAATCAACCACTTCCTTTACCCCGGTTCCGTCTTTTAGATTTGTAAAAATATAAGGGCGATCACCACGAGATACTAATGTATCTTTCCGCATCACTTCAAGATCTGCTCCTACATATGGTGCTAAATCAATTTTATTTATAATAAACAAGTCAGATTTAATCATCCCCTGACCACCTTTACGGGGAATTTTCTCTCCCTGGGCCACATCAATTATATAGATGGAAAAGTCGACTAATTCCGGACTGAAGGTGGCCGCCAAATTATCCCCCCCACTTTCCACAAAAATCAGATCAAGATTTGGGTGGCGTTCATTCAATTCATCAATGGCATCAAAATTCATTGAAGCATCCTCACGAATTGCTGTATGTGGACATCCACCTGTTTCAACACCTATGATGCGATCTTCTGGAAGTGCACCATTTTTGATTAAAAATTGAGCATCCTCTTTTGTATAGATATCATTTGTAATAACCGCAACCTCAAGATCTTTCATGAGCTCTCTTGTCAACTTGTCAACTAATAACGTTTTCCCTGCTCCAACAGGGCCCCCGATTCCTATGCGTATTGGTTCACTCATTTTTTTCATCCTTTCTTTACCTTCATTTTTATGACATAAATAAACGAACAGAAAGCTGTTCGTGAAGCATTTGGGCTATTTCAAGACCTGGTGCACCTGCTCCAAAATCTTCTTCATTTAAAACCAAAATGTCATTCACTTTTTCTATTAAGAATGGTTTTAATGTAACTAATATTTTTTGCCCATCTGTCTGGCCAATCGGAATTCCTCTTATTGCGTTTTGAACAAGTGATGAAGTGGTAGCAAAAAGATAAGTAGAAAGCGTTGTTTCTAAATCAATATCCAGTTCAAGACAGACCATTGCAAACACAACTGAGCTGTGTCCACAAACTTGTTTATTTTTGATTTTTACTTGGTACATATTCAAATGCTCATTTGGGAAAAGCTGATTCATAACCTTTACTATTTGTCTGCCAACTCTCCGATTACCTTCACGAGTTTCTCTCGCCATCGCAAGTGCATTCAGCTCTTTATCTATCATCCAAACCGATTCAATTTTGTTTGCTTTAATAGATTCATAGACTAACCTGCATGCCAGACCGTCAGTGTATACAAATTGTGCTTGTAAGTATTGTTTTAATGCAGCCAGGAAGGTTTCTTTATCTCTTATTTTATTCTCCTGAATATATGTTTCTAATCCAAAGGAATGTGAAAACGTCCCAGACGGAAAATTGGAATCGCAAATTTGAAGAAGGTGAAACAGTTGATTAGTCATGGGAATGTCCGATATGTTTAAAGGCTTTGCTCATTTTACGTTCTTCTCTTGTGTACGGTACTTCCAACTCTACTAATAATCTTTCTACAAGATAATCATATTGAACAATCATTTCATTTTCTTCAAATTGTGCAGGTAAATGTCTATTACCAAGTTGATGAGCGATTTCTCCCATTTGCAAGATGCTAGTTGGCTTAATGACAATAACATCATCTGCAAGCACACTTATAATGATCGAATTTTTGTGGTCTTGGTATAGAATGTCACCATCTTCCAACTCTTTCCCCTGTTTAATTCTTATACCAAGCTCTTTTCCATGATCTGTTTTCACACGCTGGATTTTCTTCACTAAGTCATCACTTCTTAAATACACACGTTCTACATGATGTGGAGCTTTTTCCAATTCTTTTACGTTTCCTATAATTTGTTCAATAATCATCTTTTCACCTCAGAATAAAAAATATCGTTGTGCCAATGGAACCTTTTCATCAGGCTCACAAGTAATTAACTCACCGTCAACCATGACCTCATAAGTTTGCGGGTCAACTTCAATCGTTGGTGTTTCTCCATTTAACTTCATATCCTTCTTTTTAAGCTGGCGAATATTCTTGACAACACCAATCTTTTTTTCAAGCCCAAGCTCTTCATGTATGTGATTGTCAAATGCAGCTTTTGAAAGAAATGTCATTGATGTTGAATGCTTAGCCTTGCCGAAATTCGCAAACATCGGGCGATATAATACTGGCTGTGGTGTTGGAATAGATGCATTCGGGTCTCCCATCACACTCCATACAATCATCCCACCCTTTACAACTAATTCAGGTTTTGCTCCAAAAAAGGCCGGATCCCACAAAACAAAGTCAGCCAATTTTCCTACCTCTATTGATCCAACATACTCTGAAATTCCATGTGTGATAGCTGGATTAATCGTATATTTGGAAATATATCTTTTCGCTCTTGCATTATCATTTTCTTCACCTTCAACAAGTTTCCCACGTTGGCGCTTCATCTTATCTGCTGTTTGCCATGTTCTTGAGATGACTTCACCAACTCTCCCCATTGCCTGAGAATCAGAGCTAATCATACTAAAAACCCCTAAATCGTGAAGAATGTCTTCAGCTGCGATCGTTTCTTTTCGAATACGTGAATCTGCAAAAGCCAAATCCTCTGGAACCGAAGGATCTAAATGATGACAGACCATCAACATATCTAAATGTTCCGCTATCGTATTAACTGTAAATGGGCGCGTCGGGTTTGTTGAGGAAGGAAGGATATTTGGGTACGATGCCGCCTTTATGATGTCTGGGGCATGCCCCCCGCCGGCACCTTCCGTATGGTATGTATGAATGACACGTCCATCAATAGCCTTTAATGTATCCTCTACAAAACCACCTTCATTAAGGGTATCAGTATGTATCGCGATTTGAACATCATATATATCAGCAACTGATAATGCTTTATCTATGTTTGATGTCGTTGTTCCCCAATCTTCATGAAGTTTAAGTCCAATTGCCCCTGCTTGAATTTGCTCAATTAAAGCCTCTTCATTAGAAGAGTTACCTTTCCCGAGAAAACCTAAATTAACCGGAAACTCATCAGCTGCTTTCAGCATTTGGTGAATGTTCCATGCACCAGGCGTGCAAGTTGTCGCATTCGTACCGGTTGCAGGACCAGTTCCACCTCCGATCATCGTTGTAACACCTGATTCAATCGCCGTCCGGATTTGTTGAGGGCAAATAAAATGAATATGTGCATCAATCCCCCCTGCTGTAACAATCAGCCCCTCTGCAGCGATTACTTCTGTAGAAGCTCCTATGACAATATCAACATGATCCATTATAAGAGGGTTTCCTGCCTTTCCAATCGATGTAATCATTCCCTCTTTAATACCGATATCCGCCTTGTATATTCCTGTATAATCAAGAATTAGAGCATTCGTTACAACAAGGTCAACAGTATCTTTCCTTGTCGCTAAAGGATGTTGTCCCATTCCATCGCGTATTACTTTACCACCACCAAATTTCACCTCATCACCGTAAGTCGTATAATCCATCTCTACTTCAATGAAAAGTTCCGTGTCTCCTAGTCTCACCTGGTCGCCAACTGTTGGACCAAACATGTCTGCATATTGATGTCTCGACATACGAAAGCTCATATCTACACTCCTTTATCTAGTGCATCATTTGTTAAATTATTAAGTCCGTAAACTTTTCTTTCTCCCGAAAAGGAAATGAGCTCGATTATTTTTTTATCACCAGGTTCAAACCGAACAGCCGTACCTGCCGGAATATTCAATCTTTTTCCATAGGATTCCTTTCGATTAAACTCAAGTGATCTATTAACCTCATAAAAATGGAAATGGGAGCCAATTTGAACAGGACGATCACCATTGTTTATTACTTCCAGTTTCATCGGTTGTTTATGTTGATTACAAAGGATGGGTTCTTGTTTGAGCTTAAGCTCACCAGGTATCATTTTTCCACACTCCTGACTAAAAACTATTGTATTGGTTCATGAACGGTCACTAACTTTGTTCCATCCGGAAACGTTGCTTCAACCTGTATGTCATGAATCATCTCCGGAATACCCTCCATCACATCGTCTCTCGATAGGAGTTGACGTCCATACTGCATTAGTTCTGATACTGTCTTACCATCACGGGCTCCCTCTAATACCTCATAAGTTAAAATAGCGATAGCTTCCGGATAATTAAGCTTTAGGCCTCTATTTTGTCTTCGCCTGGCCAAATCTGCCGCAACAACAATCATCAGTTTTTCTTGCTCACGAGATGTAAGCTTCATCGTACCTACCTCCTTATACCGCTAAGTGCCTTTGAAGATCCTCTTCTTTTATTTCATCACAGCTTCCACTCATCACCATTCGCCCTCTATCAAGTATATAAAATTGATCCGCACAGGATAATACCGCATCTAAATTATGTTCCACCAGCATAATTCCCATCTCTTTTTCCTTACTAATTTGAACAAGAACATCTTGAATCAACTGGACAATAGAAGGTTGAATCCCCTCCATCGGCTCATCTAATAACAATAGCTTCGGATTTGAAATTAAGGCTCTAGCTATAGCCAGCTGTTGCTGTTGCCCTCCGCTTAGATCCCCGCCTTTTCGATCAATCATTTCTTTTAGAACCGGAAACCATGTAAAAATTTCCGCAGGTATGGTTGTCGAACGTTTAGATTTAGGCAATGCTTCCATTCCTAGTAAAAGATTCTCTCTAATCGTTAGATCAGAAAAGATGTCCCTACCTTGTGGTACATAAGCAATTCCTGATCTTGCACGATGTTCTGGTCTTTCCTTTTTTAGTTTTTTCCCTTCATACTGAATGTTTCCACCCTTCATAGGCAACAGGCCCATTAACACTTTCATTAAAGTTGTTTTCCCTACACCATTACGTCCAAGAAGACCTACAATTTTCCCTTTAGGCACTTCAAAATCTACATCCCTTAAAATAATGGTCTCATCATATCCCGCTTGCAGGTGTGATACGTGAAGCATTTTATCCGCTCCTTCCCAGATATACATTTTTCACTTCTTCATTTTCCTGAATATCCCTCATCTCACCCTGACAAAGTACCTTCCCTTCATGCATAACCACCACTTGAGTAGAATATTTCCGCACAAAATCCATATCATGCTCCACAATTAATACAGAACATTCTTTTGATATTTCTAAAATTAATTCGCCTGTTTTTGTCCTTTCTTCACCAGACATTCCTGCGATCGGTTCATCTAATAATAATAATGTCGGTTCCTGTATTAATTGCATTCCGATTTCCAGCCACTGCTTCTGCCCATGTGATAAAGATCCGGCTTTTTCATGTCTAACTTCAAATAATCCGATTTTCCTTAACATCGTATTAATTTTGTCTTTTTCTCCATCTGTCAATTTCGCCAAAAGAATAGCAAATAATTTTTTCTTTTGTTTCATGGCAATTTCTAAATTTTCGAAAGGAGTCAGGTGTAAAAAAATACTTGGAGCTTGGAACTTACGAGCAATGCCTGCTTCAACAATTTTTTGCTCTTGAAGTTTCACTAATGAAATCTCGTCTTTAAAGGTAATTTCCCCTCCTGTAGCTCTGGTTTTTCCACAAATTACGTCTAATAACGTTGTCTTCCCGGCGCCATTTGGACCAATTAAAAACAAAACTCCGCTGTTTTCCACATTCAAATTAACTCCTTGCAATGCCTTAAAGCCCGAAAAATCAACAACAACATTATGACACGAGAGTATCGGCTTCACTTTGTTTCGCCCCCTTTACTTTCTCTTTTTTAGAGAATTTCATTTTCAATTGTTCAACTAAACCGGCTAAGCCATTTGGTAAATATAGAACAACAATTAAAAATAATGCACCTAGGAAGATCGTCCAGAAATCCGGATATGATTCACTCAAAAAGCTTTTGGCTGTGTTTGTCAAAATAGCACCTATCGCGGCACCTAAAATGGAATAACGACCTCCAATTGCAACCCAGAGGACCATTTCAATTGAAGGGATGATCCCCATCATTTCCGGGGTTATAATGCCAACTTGTAAAACAAAAAGTGCTCCGGCCACTCCTGCAAATGCTGCTGATAATGCGTAAATAAACACTTTATAAAATGTAGGATTATACCCGAGAAATCGAAGGCGGTTTTCCCCATCCCTGATCGCTATAAGCAACCGTCCAAATCGAGACTTTGTTAATAATAGTGCAACCCCCATAATGACGGCTAGTAAAGCAACTGTTACAAAATATAGGGTTTGCTTCGTAGCCGGGTCTGCTAATGGCACTTGAAAGACTGTAAAAAAGTTCGTCAATCCACTTGTACCGCCGGTAATGTGTTGTCCACCGATAAATAAAGTAACAGTTACCACCACAACAGCTTGAGAAATTAGTGAAAAAAATACTCCCTTAATACGATTTTTAAATGTAAAATACCCGATTACAACAGCAATGATAAACGGCAACAATACCGCTGCCAATATCGCAAAAACAGGATTTTTAAACAACATCCACACAAAAGGTACTTCGGTAATCCCGTTCCATTCCATAAAATCCGGGATACCTGAAGGAGATGCTTCAAGCTTTAGATACATCGCCATACAATAAGCACCTAATCCGAAAAAAACACCATGACCCAGGCTTAAAATACCTGTGAACCCCCATATCAAACTTATTCCAACCGCGATCATTGCAAAGCATAAAAACTTTGCCAACAAACCCATTCTAAACTCGGAAAGAAGCAATGGAGCTACAAGTAACATGAGGAAAAAGACTCCATAATAAGCTCCTTGGCTATATTTTTTAATCATATTGCACCTCCGTTAGTCTAATGCCCGAACCTTTACATTGACGAGACCAGTTGGCTTCCACTGTAGGAAAATGATAATAAATGCAAAAACAATTACCTTTGCAATTGTTGCACTAGTAGATAGCTCGACAAATGTACTTAAAACACCTAACATAATGGCTGCCAGGATTGTTCCTTTTAATTTTCCAACCCCACCTAAGATAACAATCATAAAAGCATCTACTATATATGCTGTCCCAAGCGTTGGACCAATTGAACCAATTAACGTCAATGAACACCCCGCAATCCCGGCAAATCCACTTCCGAGAGCAAAAGCTGTACTATCTACCCTTCTAGTTGAAACTCCCAGACAAGACGCCATATCACGATTTAACGTTACGGCTTTCATTCTTCTTCCTGATGAGGTCTTATATAAATAGATAAACAACAAAAGAATACTAATGAGTACAAGAGCAATAATAAATAGACGTTTGTACGGAAAAGTAAGTCCAGCTACAGCAAGGCCTCCATTTAACCAATCTGGAGCGACAACCGCAACATTTGGTGCACCAAAAATCGACCGTGCTGTTTGCTGTAATATAAGGCTCACTCCCCAGGTCGCCAGCAGGCTATCAAGCGGCCGTTCATACAGAAATCTTACAATTGTTTTCTCCATAATAAGACCAATAAGTGCGGCAACTATAAAGGACAATGGTATGGCGAGAAGAAAATAATAATCAAATAAAGATTTCGGAAGATGTTGAACAAACACTTGTTGGAGTACGTATGTTGTGTATGCTCCAATCATGATAAATTCTCCATGAGCCATGTTTATAATGTTCATAAGCCCAAATGTGATCGCAAGACCTAGTGCAATCAATAATAAAATCGATCCTAGGCTTAGCCCGTTAAATAATTGTGAAATAATAATCGACAAGGATTTTTCCTCCTTTACTGTGAAGATAACAGGTAAGTATGACAATTGATGAAGTCAGATTATCCCTTGAGGACATGCACCATATCTCCGGCCCTATTTTCGCTTGTTACCTTCTTGTCATTTTTAGATACCTAGCAAATCTAGCAAGCTAGGTATCTATTACATTACTTATTCTTGACTTAAACCTTCAGCCCAGTCATACGACTTTAAGTATGGATCAGGCTTTACTTGCTCACCTGAGTTCCAAATCTCTTTAAATAGACCATCAGCCTGAACTTCTCCGATTCGGACAGTCTTATAAATATGCTGTGTTTCACCATCAATTTTCACAACACCACCAGGTGCTTTGAATTCAATTCCATCCGAAGCTTCTTTAACTTTATCTACTTCAAATGACCCAGCTTTTTCAACTGCCTCTTTCCATAAATAAACAGCAATATAAGCAGCTTCAATCGGGTCACCTGTTACTCGGTCTTCACCGTATTTAGCTTTATAATTTTCTACAAATGTCTTGTTTTCAGGTGTATCTGTTGTTTGGTAATAGTTCCAAGCAGCATAATGACCTTCTAATACATCTGTACCAATCCCGCGTATTTCTTCTTCAGCAACACTTACTGACATAACCGGAATATCTTCTGGAGTTATTCCTGCATCTTTAAGTTGCTTAAAGAATGCAACATTACTATCTCCGTTTAGCGTATTAAAAATAGCATCCGGTTTTTCGGCTTTAATTTTGCTAATAATTGTGTTGTAGTCTGTGTGTCCAAGAGGTGTATATTCTTCAGCAACTACAGTTCCGCCTTTTGCTTTTAATTGTGCATTTACAATTTTATTTGCTGTACGAGGAAATACATAATCAGATCCTACCAAGAAAATATTCTTCCCTTGATTTTCTAGCATCCAGTCAATTGCAGGAACGATTTGCTGATTTGTTGTAGCCCCTGTATAAAAAATATTTGGAGATTGTTCCATCCCTTCATACTGAACCGGATACCATAGTAAACCGTTATTTTGTTCAACAACTGGAAGCATCGCTTTACGGCTTGCAGATGTCCATCCGCCAAAAATGGTAGCTACTTTATCTTGTTGAAGAAGTTTTCTAGCCTTTTCAGCAAAAGTAGGCCAATCAGAAGCACCATCTTCAACAATTGGTACAATCTGCTTTCCTAATACTCCTCCTGCTGCATTAATTTCCTCAATTGCCATTAGCTCTGCATCACGTAAAGAAACCTCACTTATTGCCATTGTACCGCTTAACGAATGCAAAATGCCGACCTGAACTGTATCACTTTCATTACTCACTGTTGCTGATGAATCACTTGTGTCATTTCCTGAAGATGGTTCACTCGTTTGAGTTGCACATGCACCGAGCATAAATACAGACATCATCATTGCTAAAAAACCTTTTTTCATTTTCAACACAACAACACTCCTTCTTTTTGCATCATTTACACCAAACGTCATAAATACCAACTCTGTATGTAAGGAAAGTTAACATCTATATAATCAAATTATACATATTTTCCCTAACTTAACAATAATTTTTTGAAAATTTTTAAAACCTTTTATTGTAAACTCTATTAATTATGTTCGTTATATCCGCTTTCCTTCTTGTTAAATATAACTTTTTTCGTAAACTTTTTAATTGTTAGATTTTATAACATAAAATAAAGAGGCTATCTATAATCAGATAGCCTCAAGTCGAGTTATTTCCCTATAAACATTTGTGTCCAGTGATGTCCATTAGAGTCATAACCAATTCCAATATGCGTAAAATCTTTACTTAAAATATTCTTTCTATGCCCTTCACTATTCATCCAAGCTTGAACAACTTCTTGTGCTGATCGTTGACCTTGGGCAATATTTTCCCCAGCCGTTTTATATGTCACACCAAAATCCCTCATCATATCGAACGGTGAACCATAGGTAGGACTTGTATGTGAGAAATAATTATTTTGTCGCATATCTTCCGATTTTTTCTGAGCAACACCACTTAATTGTGTGTCAGCTTTAAGAGCTGGTAAACCATTCTTTTTTCTTTCAGCATTTGTTAAGTCAATGACCTGTTGTGCAACTTGGCTAACACCTTGAGTCTGAGACTCATCTTTCTTTGGTGCTTCAGCAGCTGGTTGTTGTTGTTGAGGTTGAGCTGGTTCTTGTTGTTGCTGCTGATCAGTTTGTTCTTGTTGCTCAGCAGGTGCTTGTTTTTGCTGTTGTTGATTATTTTCCGCTTGTTGTCTAGGTGCCTGCTGTTGGTTTGCCGACTGTTGTTGCTGTGATTGATATTGTTTTGCAATTTGATTACCATGTTGAAGAGCTTGCTGCTTTTGCTGATCAATAAATTGTCTTGCCTGCTTTTCTGCTTCTTCTTTTGAATTTGCTTTTATAAATTTATATTTAGCATCTTGAACAGAAATTGCTCTTGTATGTGGATAATCTTTACTTGATAAATCTGTTTTCGAACTGGATATTGTCATACCATTTGGATCTTTCGTTAGCATCCGGTCTGGTACATTACTGAAATCATCGTCGTTCATGTTATTGTCTGGATTCCTCGTATCGATATCCCGGGCAAGCGGACCATAGCTACGCCCATTGTAATTTACATTTTCTGCAACATCAACATTATCTCTATATTCACCATCTAATGCACCTTCATTGTTGTTACACCCTACTAGACCAACAATCATTACACTAGTTGCAACTAATCCGAATTTCTTTTTTATCAACACAAACCCCTCCTTTTATAAAATTACCTACCCTTTTATTTTCTTTCTTTTTCTTAAAAGTATTGATGGTAATAATCTTGTGAAATGGAGGAATTCATACATTTTGGGTAATAAACACCAAAAAGACTGTCTCATATAAGACAGCCTCTTGTTTTTATGGTTGTGCCACTTCTTGAATGATAGCCAAAACCAGTTCAGCTGTTTTCTCAAGTTCTTCAATTGGCATTTTTTCGTTTGTTGTATGAATTTCTTCGTACCCAACAGCTAAATTGACAGTTGGAACCCCATTCCCCGCAATGACGTTTGCATCACTGCCGCCACCACTTGTTTGAAGCTCACTTTCACGACCTATTTTAGCTGCAGCTCGTTTTGCCACCTCAACAACATGATCGCCGTCACCAAATTTAAATCCAGGATACATAACATCCACTTCTACTTCAGCTCTTCCACCCATTTCAGAGGCAACACTTTCAAATGCTTCTTTCATTTTTTTTACTTGTGCTTCCATTTTTTCCGGAATAAGCGATCTTGCTTCAGCTAAAATATGAACAAGATCACAAACAATATTAGTCTGTGTCCCACCCTCAAAACGACCGATGTTCGCTGTCGTTTCGTGATCAATTCTGCCTAATGGCATTTTTGAAATAGCCTTTGCAGCGATTGTGATAGCAGAAACACCTTTTTCCGGTGCTACACCGGCATGTGCAGTTTTTCCATAAATCGTCGCTTTTACTTTGGCTTGAGTTGGTGCAGCTACAATGATTGTACCTACTTTACCATCACTGTCGAGCGCATATCCATATTTGGCAGTCATAAGGCCAGGATCTAGTGCTTTAGCACCTACAAGCCCTGACTCTTCACCAGCAGTAATCACAAATTCAATTTTACCATGTGCAATATTTTGTTCCTTCAGGGTTTTGATTGCCTCAAGCATAGCCGCTAGTCCAGCCTTATCGTCTGCACCTAGAATTGTCGTTCCATCTGTCACTACATACCCATCTTTTATGCTGGGTTTGATGCCTTTACCTGGAACAACTGTGTCCATGTGTGATGTGAAATAAATAGGATCGATATTTTCAATTGTTGCTTCAAGTGTACAGATTAAGTTTCCAGCCCCATGACCTGTTGTTTTCATGGAGTCATCTTCAATCACTTCTAAGCCTAGTTCTGTGAATTTAGTTTTAAGTACTTTCGCAATGTCTGTTTCGAATTTTGTTTCAGAGTCAATTTGAACAAGCTCTAAAAATTCATCAAGTAATCGTTGTTTATTGATCATCATTCATTACCTCCAATTAAATTAAAGGGGAATATTCCCATGTTTTTTTGCTGGTCTACTTTCTTTTTTTGTTTTTAACATGTCGAGAGCTTGAATAAGCTTTATTCTAGTATCTCGCGGATCGATGACATCATCGACCATTCCTTGACTTGCTGCAATATAAGGATTTGCAAACTTTTCTCGATACTCTTCAATCTTTTGGGCTCTCGTTAATTCTGGATCAGAGCTTTCCTCAATTTCCTTTGCAAAGATAATATTAGCTGCACCTTGCGGACCCATTACTGCTATCTCTGCGTTAGGCCAAGCAAAAACAAGATCTGCTCCTATTGATTTGCTATTTAATGCAACATATGCACCACCATAAGCTTTCCTCAAAATAACTGTTAATTTCGGAACTGTTGCTTCAGAGTATGCATATAAAATTTTCGCACCATGTCTGATAATTCCACCATGTTCCTGTTTAACGCCCGGAAAGAAACCTGTAACATCTTCAAATGTGATTAGCGGAATTTGGAATGAGTCACAAAAGCGAATAAATCTGGCCGCTTTATCAGAAGAATCAATATCTAAACCGCCTGCCAAATACTTTGGCTGATTACAAACAAGGCCAACAACCTCTCCCTTAATCCTCGCTAACCCAATCACAATGTTTTTGGCAAAGTTTTTATGTATTTCAAAAAAAGACCCTTCATCAACCACCTGTTCAACAACAAGGCGAACATCATACGGACGAACAGTATCAAATGGAATGAGTTCTGTTAAATCCGGGCGATAATCGGATTCCCCACTATACTTAGATACAGGTGGCTTTTGTTCATTATTTTGTGGTAAATAACTTAATAAATTTCGTACTTTTATTAAGACGTCTTCTTCAGAAACTCCTGAAAAATGTGCATTACCACTAATTGTATTATGTACATTAGCTCCACCTAAATTCTCAGAGCTTATTTTTTCACCTGTTACCGTTTCTATCACTTTTGGTCCTGTAATAAACATCTGACTTGTCTTTTCCACCATAAATACAAAGTCAGTAATGGCAGGCGAGTAGACCGCTCCACCAGCACAAGGTCCAAGAATGACAGAAATTTGGGGTATCACTCCTGAATAGATGGTATTTCGGTAAAAAACTTGTCCGTAACCATCTAATGATACCACACCTTCCTGGATTCTCGCACCGCCCGAGTCATTTAAACCGATAAAAGGTGTTCCATTTTTTGCGGCAAGGTCCATTACAGCAGCAATTTTTTTTGCATGCATTTCTCCAAGCGCTCCACCAAAAACAGTAAAATCCTGTGAAAACAAATAAATAGGTCTTCCATTTACTTTACCATACCCGGTAACAACACCATCGCCAGGACCCTTTTTAGAAGAAAGTCCAAAATCGTTGCATCTATGCTCGATAAAAGGATTTATTTCCACGAAAGATCCCTCATCAAGTAATAGATCAATTCTCTCTCTCGCTGTTAGTTTTCCCTTTTCGTGTTGTTTTTCTACTTTTTTGTCCCCTCCGCCAAGCTCCACTTCACGTCTTTTATCATATAATTCATTAATTTTGTTATAGATATCATGATTCATCTCGATCACCACCATGGCTTTTTTCACATAACTCAACTAATACATTTTTAGCTGCTTTAGGATGGAGAAAAGCAATTCGGTTATTAGCTGCTCCTTTTCGTGGAACTTCATCAATAAGCGGAATCCCGCTTTTTTTTAGTTCTTCCAACCGAATAGAAAGATCATCCACTCCGAATGCTATATGATGAATCCCTTCACCTTTCTTTTCCAAAAATTTAACTATTGGGCTATCAGCTGACATTGGTTCGAGTAATTCAATCTTTGTATCGCCTCCAGCTGATAAAAAAGCAATCTTTACCTGCTGAGAATGTACCTCTTCCATTCCCAAAAAATGTAGTTTTAAAATATCTTTATAGAAAAATAATGCTTCTTCAATTGAATGCACAGCAATACCTATATGATCAACTTTTCTTACCATTGGTAACATCCACTCCCTTTTTGTAAACGTTATCAAGATATAATAATCTTCTCTTTCTTCAAAAGAAATCCCTCTATTTTTGACGAATTAATTTCACATTTTTACGGTTGTCCGATCGATCCATTCACGATAGAATAATACTTACAAGGAGTGAAGAAAAATGTCCCGTAAAACACAAAAAGTTGTTGTTTATTTAATGATTGGAGTTATGCTGATTACGACATTACTTGCAGGAGTTTCTGTTTGGTTTTAGGAAATATTCATCTCCATTTCTAATGCAAAATGGTTGTAGCAAAATTCACTTAATAAGAGCCTTCGTTTTACTTATACGATCTAATATAAAGTTTTAGACTATCCGAGCATTCAAAAAAGAGCCTGACCTCAATTTATTAATGAGGTGCAGACTCTTTTTTTATAGCTCCATTTTCGATAGCCAGCTGTTCAAACGATCGGTTAGAATTTGTAATGAAAACTTTTGTACCTAGAGGAATATTTTCATAAATAGCTTCCACTTTTTTATTTTGCAATCTTACACAGCCCTGTGTAACATAGGAGCCTATTGATTTATCATTGTTTGTCCCGTGTATTCCATATGTTCGTCCATCTGTTCCTTCAGCATTAAACCCAATCCACCTGGTCCCAAGTGGATTTCTTTTGTCACCGCCAGGGATGTCCTTCTTACGATAATATGGATCAACTGCTTTAACTGTTACGGTAAATTCCCCTTCAGGAGTAAGCTCTTCTGTTATACCAGTCGCCACTTGATAGATCTCTTTTATTTCATTTTCATGCACAAATGCCATCTCATTTTTTTGTTTATTAATAATGAGATAAGGATCACCAGGCATGGGATTTTCTCCAAGAGGCCAAATTGGGGATTGAACGATAAAAAGAAAAAGAAGCAAAAACCTCATTTCATCAGATCCTTTTTCTCTTAATATGATCACTACTTTAAGGTTCCATTCCTTTAAAATGACTTTTAATAATAAGATATTGCTCCATCTCTCTTACAAAATGATACAAAGCTGCTCTTGCTTCAAATTCCTCTCTGGTTTTCGGTAAATCCATTTCTTCAAAAGACTTCTTCATGTTAAGTAGTTGGACTAAAAACTTATGAGCAGTATTGCCCGGATGGATATTCACCTTAAGTTCATGTAGAAAGTCAGCAATCATTTTACTTTGCTCGACTGCAATATGTATAGATGTAATACTTGGAATGACGCGTTCGATAATTTCAAATTGTTTTTCTCTCATTTTAAAATAGTGATAATATGAATTTTCATGACGTAAAAAATGATTTTCCACATCACGAAATGCCAATGTTTTTGCCTCATTTATCAGTTGAGCTGTTATGGTAATTTCTTTTCCATCCCATTTTCTATCCTTTTGAATCAAATAAAGTTCAATTTCATGAAAAATACTTGCTAAATTATCTTCAATTTGAATTTGATAGTTTTTTAATTTCTTGTCAACACTCGGCATATACAAATTCATCACCAGTGCAATCCCAATACCTATTGTCACTAGTAAAAATTCATTCCCGATTACTTGAAAGGTTATGTGATTTGTACTAAATAGATGAAAAATAACGACCGTACTTGTTACAATGCCTTGTGTTGCTTTTACGATGACAGTAGCAGGTATAAATAATAGTAATAATAAACCTATAATTAACGGATGATAAGCAATTCCTTCAAAGAAAATATAAGAAAAGACCATGGCAAGTGAACAGGCTAGAAATCGTTCCCACGAACTCCTGAGGGATTTCTTTTTTGTCACTTGTATGCATAAAATGGTGATAATTCCTGCAGATGTATAATACTCCAAGCCGATAAACTGCGCCAGTATAATCGAAATCGTAGTACCTAAAGCAGTTTTTGCCGTACGGTAACCTATTTTGAACATAAAAAACTCCTTACCATATCATTCTGTTGAATAGTTTACACTAATAAACAAGAAAAGATTAGAAATTTGGCTTGTCGCCAAGTCCTAATGGCGAAAGCGTTAGTTTTTCCTATACTTTCATTCATAAAATTCATATACTTTCTGATAGTACGAAAAAAGATGATCAATATGACCACCTTTCTTCAAATATATACATCTTTTTAAAGCATCTTCTCTAAGAATTCCTGTGCACGTTTTGTCTTTGGTGCTGTGAAGAAATCACCAGGTGGTGCGTCTTCTACCAATAATCCTCCGTCTAAGAAAAGAACTCGATCTGCGACTTCTTTTGCAAAGCCCATTTCATGTGTAACAATTGCCATTGTCATCCCGGTTTTCGCTAAATCCTTCATTACTTCCAGAACCTCTTTTACCATCTCCGGATCCAGTGCAGATGTTGGCTCATCAAATAACATAACATCCGGATTCATTGCAAGTGCTCTAGCAATAGCGACCCTTTGCTTTTGTCCTCCGGATAAACGATTAGGATATGAATCAGCCTTTTCTAGAAGACCTACTTTTTTCAATAAATCTTTCCCTTTCTCCTCAGCTTCTTGTTTGGAAAAACCCTTAACCGTTATTGGTGCATACGTAATATTATCCAGTACGGTTTTATGAGGAAAAAGATGAAAATGCTGAAACACCATTCCTACATTTTGTCTAACTTTCGCAATATCTGTTTTACGATCCGTTATATCGATACCATTGATATAAATTTTACCATCAGTAGGTTTTTCTAATAGATTCAAGCAACGTAAAAAGGTCGATTTCCCTGAACCAGAAGGACCAATGATAGCAATTACTTCACCTGAAGCAATTGTCGTTGATATTCCTTTTAATACGTCTAATTTTCCGTATGATTTATGCAAATTGTCTACTTTAATCACTTCGTCTCATTCTCCCTTCTATTCCTTTACCAAGAAGTGTTAAGAACATGACTAATAGATAATAAATTAATCCTGCAAAAATTAATGGTGCAAAATAATTATAAGAATCTGCCCCCACTTGATATGCTCTTCTCATAATATCTTGTACACCGATCACCGTTACAATAGCGGATTCTTTTGTTAGTGTAATAAATTCATTCATTAATGCAGGCAATATGTTTTTAAATGCTTGTGGTAAGATAATGTCCTTCATCATTTTTGAATACGGAACACCTAATGCCATCGATGCCTCTTGTTGACCTTTATCTATTGCATTAATTCCGGCACGAATAATCTCTGAAATATATGCCCCCGAATTTAATGTAAAGGCAGCAACTGCAGCTGGATATGGGTCTATTGGAAACCCAAGAATTTGCGGTAAACCAAAATAAATAATCAATAATTGCAGAACTAGAGGAGTCCCCCTAAAAATGGAAGTATACGCATCTGCAATCCACATTAATGGTTTAATCCGACTTATTTTAAATAAAGCAAGGATAATTCCCCACACAAATCCAAGCAACAATGATAAGACAACAATTTTTAACGTTACCCAGATTCCCTCAAGAATAAAGGGAAGTGAAGGAACAATTGAAGAAAAATTCAAAATATCCATTTCCTTCTCTAACTCCTTTCCATTTCAATAATTAGTTCTAATAAAAGAAACTGTCATCCATAAAAAAGGGCTGACTCAAGCTTAAGGGAATCCCTTCTGAGTTAGCCTCTCTCTATCAATTCCAATTTACCCTTATTCCTGCCCACCGAACCATTTTACGATTAACTCGTCAAGCTCGCCGTTTTCTTTCATTTCATTTAATGCTTTATTGAACTCTTCTGTATATTCGCTTCCTTTTTGGAATGCAATCGCCGAACCAGCTTCTTCAGCTGGATCAAGTGTAAATCCTGTTAATTGATCATCTTTTGAAAAATAACCTTCAGCAACTTTATCTTCAATAATAGCAGCGTCAATTCGGCCTGATTTCATTTCTTGAACTAATTCAGAGATTTTATTGCGGTTTTCGATTTTAACATTCACTTCTTCTGAAATTTCCGTTGCTTTTTCTTCTTGAATAGATCCTAATTGAACTCCAATTGTTTTACCTTCTAATTCTTCAACTGTTTTTATTTCTTTGTCTTTAAGTGAAACGATCATGTGTTTTGCATTATAGTAAACATCTGAGAAATCTACATTTTCTTCACGCTCTGGTGTTGGTGTCATACCTGATAGAACGATATCAATTTGTTTTGCTTGTAATGCAGGAATCAAACTATTAAAATCCATATCTTGAATTTCAACTTCATATCCTGTTTTTTCTGCTAGAGCATTTACTAAATCAATATCAAAACCAATGATGTCACTGCCTTTTGCCGTATCAATATATTCAAAAGGAGGATAATCAGCAGATGTTGCCATCTTCAATACTTTTTTGTCCTCTCCTTCTGCACCAGATGAAGTATCATTTCCTTCCTGCTCAGCTGTTCCGCAAGCAGCTAGTAAACCTACAACTAATAAGCTTATAATGAATAACGAAAGTTTCTTCATTTTAGTTTCCTCCTATAATGTATTATCTTTTTAGTATTATCTACATATGTACGATAATCTATCTAATATTTATTCGATAATTTGTATTTTATCACAGGTTAATATTTATGCAATCAATATTTATAAAAATGTATTTATAAAAATATTTCGATGATTAAAACTTTTCCGAAAAAGTGAATAAACCCGCAAAACATTGTATATATTATCCAAAAATAAAGAGACATGTGACGAACACCATGTCTCTTTGACTTTTTTCATGTACTATACCTCTTCACAATATTCGTCAAAAGCTGATTGCAGCTTCGCTACAACTGACATCGGATCATGGCCTTCAATTTCATGACGTTCAACCATTGTCAGCAGCTTTCCATCTTTCAATAAAGCAAAGGATGGAGATGAAGGCGGGTACCCTGTGAACATTTCACGCGCCCTTGCAGTTGCATCCTTATCTTGACCTGCAAATACAGTAACCAGTTGATCAGGGCGTTTGTCATAATGAACAGCATGTGCTGCTGCTGGTCTCGCGATACCGCCTGCACAACCACAAACACTGTTAACCATTACAAGTGTTGTACCTTTTTTATTCAGTACCTCATCAACTTCTTCCGGACTTGTAAGCTCTGTATAACCTGCTGCAACGATTTCTTTACGAGCTTGCTGCACAATATCATTCATAAATAAATTAAAATCCATGTTCAAAAAAATCTCTCCTTTATCATCAATAAACCTATTTTACCAAGCTTTCTATTAAATGAGCAACTAGATCGCTTATCGTTTATGTTCTATATACATTTGTACTAATTCCAGCGCCGTCCTGCTTACATGTTTCGTCCCTGTTTTAACCGTTTGTTCAGCTAAATGAAGCTCTTTTTTTATAAGCGGTTGATCGTAAAAATGCCGAAATAACTCTTGTTTGATTAGGTCATGAAGCCAATTTAATTGTTGTTCACTGCGTCTATGATAAAAAAGATTGCTTTTTTTTGTTTGTTTCTCAAAGTCTTTCACGATTTCCCATATGTCCACGACCCCTGTTCCCTCCAATGCTGAAGCAGTAACAGCCCTTGTTTCCCAGTCTTTTGTATAGGATGTTAAAAAGTGAAGAATAGAGTTATACTCACTTTTTGCTTTGTTAGCCCTGGACATATTTTCTCCATCTGCTTTGTTCACTACAACTAAATCTGGTAACTCCATAATTCCTTTTTTCAACGTTTGTAATTCATCACCGGCTCCGGTTAATACGAGTAGAAGGAAAAAATCAACCATTTCCCGTACAACAAATTCTCCTTGCCCTACCCCCATCGTTTCAACAAGAATTATATTATATCCAGCGGCTTCACATAAAATAATCGTTTCTCTTGTTTTCCTACTAACTCCACCAAGATTTCCACCGGAGGGAGAGGGTCTTATATAAGCATTTGGATGCTTCGATAATCTCTCCATCCTCGTTTTATCTCCCATTATACTTCCTTTAGAAACTTGACTTGTGGGATCGATCGCAAGAACAGCCACACGGTATCCTTGTTCACAGAGATACATTCCAAACGAGTCAATGAACGTACTTTTGCCTGCACCTGGTACACCTGTTATTCCGATACGAATTGTAGAATTGCCTTTTTGAAGCAAAGATTCAATTATTTTTTGTGCTTTTTCAAAATGTTGCTTTGCATTGCTTTCTACCAATGTGATGGCTTGTGCTAGTAAACCTCGGTCTCCTCTTTCAATTCCTGTTATAAGCTGTTCAACAGGAGTGTCCGTTTTTTTCTTTACGAACTTTTTCATTCGCCGACTTCCTCATATCCAAGTCTTTCAAAAATTTTGTTTACTACTTTTGTGGCAGCAACAGGTATGACAGTTCCTGGTCCGAAAATTTCTGCAGCTCCTTTATCCATTAATTCTTCATAATCCTGGTATGGGATTACTCCGCCAATAATAACAAGTATATCTTCCCTGCCAAGCTTTCTTAATTCATCCACTAATTGCGGCAATAACGTTTTGTGACCTGCCGCTAATGAGCTCATGCCCACTACATGAACATCATTTTCTACAGCTTGTGCAGCTGTTTCTTCAGGCGTTTGAAAAAGCGGACCGATATCAACATCAAAGCCTAGATCTGCAAATGCTGTTGAGATTACCTTTGCTCCTCTATCATGGCCATCTTGACCCATTTTTGCGATTAAAATCCTAGGTCGTCTTCCTTCAAGTTGATAGAATTGATCCGTTAATTCTCTTACTTTCTTTATTTCATCTTCATTAGTAAATTCGGAACTATACACACCACTAATTGTACGTATCATCGCTTGATGGCGTTTTGAAACCTTCTCAATCGCAAAGGAAATTTCACCTAAAGTGGCCCTATATCTTGCCGCTTCAACAGCTAATTCCAATAAATTTCCCGTTTTTGCAGCAGCGCAATTTGTTAATGTCTGCAGTGCCTTTGTCACTTTTCTATCATCTCGATTTGCTTTTATTTGCTTAATCTTTGCAATTTGCTTATTTCTTACTTCTTTATTATCAATTGAAAGTATATCGATTGGTTCCTCTTGCTCTAACTTAAATTTATTTACACCAATGATTGCTTCTTGACCTGAATCAATTTTCGCCTGCCTCCGGGCAGCAGCTTCCTCAATTCTCATCTTTGGCAATCCAATTTCAATTGCCTTCGTCATTCCGCCCAGTTCCTCAATTTCTTTCATATGCAGCTTTGCTCTCTCAATTAAAGAATGGGTGAGTGATTCAACATAATAAGAACCACCCCAAGGATCAATCACATCACAGATCCCAGTTTCATGCTGAAGGTAAAGCTGTGTATTTCGAGCAATCCTTGCTGAAAAATCAGTTGGCAATGCAATTGCTTCATCTAAAGCATTTGTATGAAGAGACTGGGTATGCCCCATTGCAGCTGCATGAGCCTCGATACACGTACGAACAACATTATTATAAGGATCTTGCTCTGTTAAGCTCCAACCCGATGTTTGAGAATGGGTTCTTAAGGCCGTTGACTTGGGATTTTTCGGTTGAAATTCTTTTACAATCGATGTCCATAAGAAGCGGGCGGCCCTCAGCTTTGCTACTTCCATGAAGTAATTCATTCCTATTGCCCAGAAAAATGACAGCCTAGGGGCAAACTGGTCAATATCCAGACCTGCTTTAAGCCCTGTACGAATATATTCAAGGCCATCCGCAAGTGTATAAGCAAGTTCAAGATCTGCTGGTGCTCCTGCTTCTTGCATATGGTAGCCGGATATACTAATGCTATTGAACTTCGGCATGTTTTTCGATGTATATTCAAAAATATCACCTATAATTTTCATAGACATGTCAGGTGGGTAAATATAGGTATTCCGAACCATATATTCTTTTAAAATATCATTTTGGATTGTGCCGGTAAGCTTTTCTATTGGTACTCCCTGTTCTTCTGCGGTTACGATATAAAAAGCCATGATAGGTAATACCGCACCGTTCATTGTCATAGAGACAGACATCTCATCTAATGGTATGCCATCAAATAATTGCTTCATATCTAAGATTGAATCGATCGCGACACCTGCCTTCCCAACATCGCCAGTTACACGTGGATGATCAGAATCATAGCCCCTATGTGTTGCCAAATCAAACGCAACAGATAGCCCCTTTTGTCCCATCTCTAAATTTCTTCGGTAAAATCTATTACTTTCTTCTGCTGTTGAAAACCCGGCATATTGTCTTATCGTCCATGGCCGATTCACATACATTGTGGAATATGGACCTCTTACAAAAGGCTCTATCCCGGGAAAAGACCCCAGGTGTTGAAGAGAAGTTAAATCACGTTCATCATAGTGACTCTTTATGATAATCTGCTCATTTGTTAAGAAGATTTTATCTTTTATATTTGTATTTTGTACTTGTTTAAATTGAACGAATGGAGAATTAGATAGATCACGTCTTTTCATTCTTTACTAACCCCCATAACATTATGGATGTTTAGCAGAAATTCATAGATATCATCATGCAAAGAGATCACACCAGATAAGTTGAGATTATCTGTCATATCTTCCTCATTTCCCATGATATAAATGTAGAGGGATGGATTATCTTTCCTTATCTGTTGAATATAAGCGGCATCTACAACTTGAATATCTTCCTTTTTACCAGATAGAATCACAACTTGTAAGTTAGATAAAGCTTTTATGTCATCCCAAGAGGTAAGTTCAATTTCAATTCCTCCTGCTGCTAAGATTCCACTAATATGATCAAGGCTTGGTTTATAATTCTTTAACTTCCCAAACGTTATGATCCCAACTTTAACATGACGACCTTTTTCTTTTGCTTTTTCAGCCTGAAAACGAAGCCTCTCAAAATGCTCAACTAATCTTTGACATTGAATGGGGTTAATTTGGAGTTTTCCTTTTTGATCGTCACCTTTCATTGTCGGAACTCTTTTCTCTTTATCAATATAGGTTAACACTTCCTGGAATGTTGGCCTAATCTCAGTTAGATTGTTGGGTATTTCATCTTTTTCTGCCTTCTTAACCGTTACTTTTTCATTTGTCTGAGCATATGCATTTGTTCCGATTACTAGTTTATCTCTATTATTTACTACAGTCATTCGTTTTTCCCTCATCTTCTCGAGCTCATGCTGAATGGTTCCCTGTTTTAATTGAGGTAAAAACCCTCCATCTTGGTCAATTTCTTTTATTTTCTCCCATGCTTCCATCCCAAGTTGTTTCGTTATTGTTTCAACATAATAAGAACCCGCAGATGGATCAACAACCTTTGATAGTAAACTTTCTTCATTCAATATAAAATATGTGTTCCTTGCTATTCTTTCTGCCAGAATACTAGATTGATTTAACACATGATCAAAAGGCAAAATTGTTATCTCATTCACTCCAGCAAGAACTGCAGAAAAACTTTCTGTTGTTGAGCGAAGCAAGTTGACATGAGCATCAAATGCGGTTTTGTTAAAGGTTGTTGTAATAGCATGCAGGTTAACTTTAGGCTCTTGTGCATTTCCACCAAATGCTTGAACAATCGAAGCCCATATATCCCTTGCCGCTCGTAACTTAGCGATTTCCATAAAAAAATTTGATCCAACACCAAGGGAGATCGTTAATGAGTTCTCAATACTTTCAAATGAAATCCCCCTATTTATTAGCTCATTAATGAGATCAATCGCTTGAGAAAAAGTAAAAACTAACTCTTGAAGTGCATTTGCTCCCGCTTCACTATAGATATTTCCTTTTATTAATAGACATCGAACATGTCCTTCATTTGCGGTAGACCATTTTATCGTATCAGCCAAATAATCCATTTTAGTTCCAAGTGAAATCTTACTTCCCCCATCAAGTAAAAGCTCCTCATAAGGATCAAAGCCAATCGTTCCAACAACATGTTTAAATTGATGCCGTTTCTTTTGGTGGTGAAAGAACAAAGGCGTAAACCCTATGTTTTCTCCCACATCAATAAAAACAACATCCTCAGTCCAATTTAATGAAGAAAAAGCATCAACTATATCTTGGTCTCTTTCTATATAATCAATATTTGTCATATAGAAGGAGTGTTGACCTCTTTTTTTTGCGTAGATTATTTTTTCTTTTAAATCTTGGGGATCTTTTGCTGATATTAATTGACTGAGTTTTAACTGATGATTTATTCCTTTTTGATGTATTCTACTTGTTACATTATGATCTAAATCTAATTCATCGTATAATGCTTTGATAGCTATTCCTTCATCAGACATTTTCATTAAATTTTCTATGGGTTCCCCTCTTAATGATTTTTCCACTTCTTTTTCCCATGCTTTATGGTTCTCCCTCGTTACAGATGTAATCTGTTCCTCCTCCATATTGCACCTCCAAATTGGAGGCCCACCCCCTTTGAACTTTTACCTTATATCATATTATGCGGCCTTCCTTGTAGATAATTACTTTACAGAAATCGCGATTACAACAAAAAGTATGCGCTTACATTCATTTATAATCTTATTCTATTATAATTTCCTCATCACAGCAATGAACATTCCTATGTTTTTCAGTTACATTACTATTAAAAAAAGTAACCGAAATATCGATTACTTTTTTGATGTGTTAATAAATTGGCGTTGTTTCTTTAGTTGTATGTTCAAGAATCTCTTTGACTCTTGAAAGGAAACGACCGCTCACTAATCCATCAAGAATCCTATGATCTAAGGACATACATAAATTCACCATGTCTCTTACTGCAATCATCCCATCAATAATAACTGGACGTTTCACAATGGATTCAACCTGAATGATCGCTGCTTGGGGATAATTAATAATTCCCATTGATTGAACAGATCCAAATGAACCGGTATTATTAACTGTAAAAGTACCTCCCTGCATATCTTCTGAGGTTAACTTTCCGTTTCTTACCTTGTATGCTAAATCAGTGATATCTCTTGCAATTCCTTTGATTGTTTTTTCATCTGCATGTTTTATAACAGGCACATATAAGGAATCCTCAGTTGCAACAGCAATTGATATATTAATATCCTTCTTTTGAATAATTTTATCACCTGCCCACATTGAGTTAATTTGCGGGAATTCTTTTAAAGCTTGTGCAACAGCTTTTACAAAGAAGGCAAAAAAGGTTAGATTAAAACCTTCATTTTTCTTAAAATCATCTTTTATTGAGTTCCTATACTTAACGAGCTCAGTCACGTCCACTTCCATCATCATCCAGGCATGTGGAATTTCTTGTTTACTTCTTACCATATTTGCAGCAATTGCTTTTCTTACACCTGTTACTGGTATTTCTCGATCACCCGTTTGAGCTGAAACTGGTGCTGAGACTTTAGAAGATTTTATTTGTGCAGGCATTTCTTCTTTTGCAGCTGGAGCGGGTATTGAGCCTGATTCCATTATTTTCAATAAATCTTTTCGTGTAATCCGTCCACCCGCACCGGTACCATTAACTTGTTCAAGATTTATTTCATGTTCTTGTGCAAGTTTTAGGACTGCAGGGGAATATCTTTTTTTGTTTTGATTATTTTGGGTTGATTCACTTAGCTGTTCATTTTGTTCTTTTATTTTCGAAGGTTGATCTTTTATTTCTATTGACTCACCCTCAACTTCGATGTGGCAAATAACCTCTCCAACATCTAAAGTGTCCCCTTCATTAGCAATAAGCTCCTTAATGACACCGCTAAATGATGAGGGTACTTCTGCATTAACCTTATCTGTCATGACCTCTGCTAACGGGGCATACTTTTCTACCTTTTCACCAACAGAAACGAGCCACTTACTAATGGTACCTTCTGTCACACTTTCCCCTAACTGGGGCATTTTAATTTCTTCTATAGCCACAATGGAACCTCCTCGGTTAAAAGGCTTTTCTACAAATTATTAAAACTCAGCTAATTTACGTATTGCTTCCTCAACTTTGTCGGGATTCATCATAAAGAATTTTTCCATCGTTGGAGCATAAGGCATCGCTGGTACATCAGGACCTGCTAGTCTCATAATTGGAGCATCCAAATCAAACAAACAGTTTTCTGCTATAATGGCTGAAACTTCACCGATAATACTTCCTTCTTTATTATCTTCTGTGACAAGTAATACTTTACCGGTTTTGGAAGCTGCTTCAATAATTGTTTCTTTATCTAATGGGTATACTGTACGTAAATCAACTACATGGACAGAAACACCATCATTTGCCAAGCGCTCAGCAGCTTGAAGAGCAAAGTGGACACATAATCCATACGTTATAACAGTTACGTCATCTCCTTCACGCTTCACATCTGCTTTTCCAATTGGCAATACATAATCATCATTTGGTACTTCACCTTTGATTAAACGATATGCACGTTTATGTTCAAAGAAAAGAACCGGGTCATCATCACGTATCGCAGCTTTTAAAAGCCCTTTAGCATCATATGGTGTTGACGGAATCACAATCTTAAGTCCTGGTTGATTCGCGAACATCGCTTCGACAGATTGAGAATGATATAATGCCCCATGCACTCCACCACCAAAAGGTGCTCGAATTGTTATAGGACAACTCCAATCATTGTTTGATCGATACCTAATTTTAGCCGCCTCTGAAACGATTTGATTGACAGCAGGCATAATAAAATCAGCAAATTGCATTTCTGCTACTGGTCTCATTCCGTACATCGCCGCACCAATACCAACACCAGCGATGGCTGATTCAGCAAGCGGTGTATCTATTACGCGAGCTTCACCGAATTGGTCATACAGACCTGCAGTTGCTTTAAAAACGCCACCTTTCTTGCCAACATCTTCGCCTAATACAAAAACATTTTCGTCGCGCTCCATCTCTTCACGCATTGCCATTGTAATGGCTTCAATATACGATATAACAGCCATATTTTCTCCCCCCTACTCAGCATACACATATTTTAAAGCGTGATTTGGATCCGCATATGGAGCCGCTTCTGCATATTCGGTTGCCTCATTTATAATTGTCATTATGTTATCGATGATTTCTTTTTCTTTTTCATCTGTTAAAATTCCAAGTGATGTTAAATACTGGGCAAATGTTAACACCGGATCATTTTTCTTTGCTTCAGCAACTTCGTTTTGCTCCCGGTAACTTCGATCATCATCATCACTTGAATGTGGTGTTAAGCGGTATGAGATTGTTTCTATTAATGTAGGACCCTCTCCGCGACGTCCCCGATCTGCTGCTTCCTTTACAGCCCGATACACTTCAAGTGGATCATTACCATCTACAGTTTCACCGTGCATTCCATATCCAATTGCTCGGTCTGAAATTTTTTCGCATGCAACTTGCTTATCATAAGGAACAGAAATAGCATACTTGTTATTTTCACACATGAAAATCACAGGCAGTTTATGAACTGCAGCAAAATTAGCTCCCTCATGGAAATCACCTTGATTTGATGATCCTTCACCAAAGGTCACAAATGTAACTAAATCTTTTTTTTGCAGCCTCCCTGCAAGGGCGATACCAACCGCATGTGGAACTTGAGTTGTAACAGGTGAGGATCCGGTGACAATTCTATTTTTCTTTTGACCGAAATGTCCCGGCATTTGTCTTCCACCCGAATTTGGATCCTCTGCTTTTGCAAAGCCTGAAAGCATGAGGTCTTTTGCTGTCATACCAAACCTTAAAACAACTCCCATATCTCTATAGTAGGGAAGCACATAATCTTCTTTACGGTCTAGTGCAAAAGCTGCTCCCACTTGAGCTGCTTCCTGTCCTTGACAGGAAATAACAAATGGAATTTTACCAGCACGGTTTAAAAGCCACATCCGTTCATCAATTTTTCTTGCTAACAACATTGTTTCATACATATCTAATACATCTTCATCAGTAAGGTTTAACATTTGATGACGATTTTCTGTCATTTGTATACCTCCTAGTTTAAAAGCGTAAGCGCCCGTTCAGTAACCATGCCTCCGACCATGCACTTACACTTTACTATTAAAAGTGGATCGCATTGCCATCAACGGCAAGTGCAGCTTCACCAATTGCCTCTGATAATGTCGGGTGTGGATGAATGGTGTGTGAAATCTCCCACGGTGTGGCATCAAGAACTTTCGCAAGACCTGCTTCAGATATCATGTCTGTAACATGTGGTCCAATCATATGAACTCCTAAAAGGTCATCTGTTTCCTCATCAACGACAAGTTTAACAAAGCCATCAACTTCACCAAATACAAGAGCCTTTCCAATCGCCTTAAAAGGAAATTTGCCAATCTTCACTTTATACCCTTTTTCTTTCGCTTCACCTTCAGTAAACCCTACACTCGCTGCTTCAGGCGAGCTATAAATACATTTGGAAATCAATGAATGATCCATTGGAATGGGATTTTTACCTGCTATATGCTCCACAGCAATAATCCCTTCCTGTGAGGCTACATGCGCTAACTGTAACCCGCCAATAACATCACCAATTGCATAAATGTGAGTTTCCTTCGTTTGATAAAACTGATTCGTGTTGATAAAACCTTTTTCTAGCCGAATATCTGTATTTTCAAGACCAATTCCCTCGACATTTGGGTTTCGACCAACGGATACGAGCATAATATCTGCTGCAAATTCTTTTTGTTTACCCTGATACTCAGCGTGAATGGTTACACCATTTTCCTTGTTAACTGTCTCCGGTAATACCTTTGTACTTGTATAAATGTTTACACCCTTTTTTGTCATTAAACGAGTCATTTCTTTTGAAATTTCTACATCTTCTGTCGGAAGGATGCGGTCAGCATATTCACATAGAGTCACACTAACTCCAAAGTCTGATAGCATTGAAGCCCATTCAATACCGATTACACCACCTCCAACAATGATGACTGATTTTGGCAGGGATGTTAATTCCAGAGCTTCATCAGAGCTAATAATTGTTTTGCCATCAATTTCTAGTCCATCAAGACTTCTAGGCCTTGAACCCGTAGCAATAATGACATTCTTAGGAATAAGCATTTCATTTTCCTCTCCATTGTTCATCTCAACCGAAATCGTACCGGGCATAGGAGAGAAAATGGATGGGCCAAGAATTCGACCGAATCCTTCATAAATATCAATTTTACCTTTTTTCATTAATTGCTGAACACCTTGATGCAATTGATCAACAATGGCTTGTTTTCGCTCTTGTACCTTCAAAAAATTCAGCTTAACATCTGATATCTCTACACCGAATTGATCACCTTTTTTTGCTGTGGTGAAAACTTCTGCACTTCTTAATAATGCTTTACTAGGAATACACCCTTTATGAAGACAGGTTCCTCCAAGCTTCCCCTTCTCCACAATCGCTGTTTTAAGTCCAAGCTGTGAAGCCCGAATTGCAGCAACATAGCCACCGGTACCTCCGCCAAGAATAACCAAATCGTAATCAGTAGCCACTTTCATACACTCCTTCATTTGTAAGAAGCAACAAATATTTTTTATAAAGAACACCTGCTGTTCTACTTCTTTTCTACCATTTCTTTATGCCAGTAAGGCTAAGGTGTCCGATGTTGTTCTAACATTTAAAAAACCTTTGACACCATTTTCTCATTCGGATAATGTTTGGCTTCCTCTTCTTTTCTTAATACTCGGAGTGCACCTTCAGCTAACGCCTGCAGCTCATTTTCACCTGGAAACACATAAACATCTGCAATCCAATCAACATATGATGAAATCTTATTAACAAAGGTTTTTCCATATGCTAATCCTCCAGTTAATACGATTGCATCAACCTTACCTTTTAAAACGGCACTTGCAGAGCCAATTTCTTTTGCAATTTGATAGGCCATTGCATTATAAATTAATGTTGCTTTTTGATCCCCTGCTTTAATCATTTTCTCTACCTTTGTTGCATCATTCGTTCCTAAATATCCGACTAATCCACCTTGTCCTACAAGCTTCTTCATCATTTCTTCCCGGTAAAAGTCCCCAGAATAACACATTGCTACAAGGTCCCCTGCCGGTACAGTCCCCGCTCTCTCGGGACTAAATGGTCCATCACCATGCAAACCGTTATTCACATCAATAACACGACCGTTCTTATGAGCACCAACAGTGATGCCTCCACCCATATGAGTAATGATTAAGTTTAAATCTTCATATTTTTTATTGAGATCTGCCGCCACTCTACGTGCAACTGCTTTTTGATTTAATGCATGAAAAATACTTCTTCTTTGAATAGAAGGGATACCTGATATTTTCGCGATTTCTTCCATTTCATCCACAACCACCGGATCTACGATATAAGCTGGGATATTTAGGGCAGCAGCAATTTCAAAAGCTATAATGCCACCTAAATTAGAGGCATGCTGCCCAGCAAAACCTTTTCTTAAATCCTCAATCATCTCGTCATTAACTGTGTATGTGCCGCCCTCAATTGGTCGAAGGAGTCCACCTCGGGCACAGACTGCATTTAATTTGGAGATGTTAATCCCTTCTTCATCTAATGTTTCAAGGATGGTTTGTTTCCGAAATTCGTATTGATCGATAATAGTCGAATACGTATTAAGTTTTTCAGCATCATGCCGAAGTGTTTTTTCAAAAATAGATCTTTTATTGTCAAACACACCAATTTTTGTTGAGGTTGAACCTGGATTTATAACAAGTATTCGATATTCATTGCTCAGCAATTGGCCAAAACCTCCGTAGTCATTCAATCATTTTATTTATTACTTCGATATGTACTGCTTCTTCCCTGAGGTTTATTGAGACGTAGATAAGTGCACTGAATTAACCTCAACAAAATGGCTTCCGGACATTTACGTGAATTAAATGTACTATTTGTTAAGGTTAATTCCCTAATTTTGTTCATTATTAAGATCTTCGGCTTAAAATATGATGACCGTTTTGTAAAAATTGGCTACGGGAGTTTCTCATTCTCTCAATTCTTTCTTCTGCTAAGCGATCAGCAGCCTTGTATGTTGGAATACCATCACGTTTTGCTATTTCAATAACCCGTGAGATATTATTGTAGATTGTTTCCACTTTTTTGAGCGCTCTATCACTATTGTAACCATACAATTCATCAGCTACATTGATTACACCACCTGCATTAATAACATAATCAGGTGCATACACAATTCCCAATTCATGAATTAATTCACCGTGCTTTGTATCTTTTAATTGATTATTTGCCGCACCCGCAATAACTTTTGCTTTTAATTGGGGAATCGTAACATCATTTATTGTTGCTCCTAATGCACATGGTGCATAAATATCGCAATCAACACTATAAATATCGTTTGGTTCAACAGCCTTAGCATTAAAATCTTCTACAGCTCTTCGAACAGCTTCCTGATTAATATCTGTTACTATTAATTTTGCTCCCTCTTCATGGAGATGCTTGCAAAGATTATACGCAACATTTCCTACACCTTGTACTGCCACAACTTTTCCTTCAAGAGAATCTGTACCAAACGCTTCTTTTGCAGCAGCTTTCATCCCCCTGTATACTCCAAAAGCTGTAACCGGGGAAGGATTACCCGATGAACCAAATGCAGGAGAAATACCTGTTACATAATCTGTTTCCTCATGAATAAGATCCATATCAGCAACAGTAGTCCCAACATCCTCAGCAGTAATGTAGCGACCATTCAGTCCCTGAATATACCGGCCGAATGCTCTGAACATTTCTTCATTTTTATCTTTTCTAGGGTCACCAATGATAACTGTTTTTCCGCCTCCCAGATTTAATCCTGCGGCAGCATTTTTATATGTCATCCCACGAGCAAGACGAAGTGCATCCTCTATTGCTTCTTCCTCTGAAGCATATGTCCACATTCGTGTTCCACCTAGAGCAGGGCCTAATGTTGTATCGTGAATAGCAATAATGGCTTTTAATCCTGATTGTTTATCTTGGCAAAATACCAATTGTTCATAGTCATATTGCTCCATATATTTGAAAATTTCCATGATGTGCTTCCTCCTAAGGTTTTACTTTTCTGAAGAACATAAAGCCAATGCTAATGAATATAGTTTACTTTCAGAACTGTCAGATCGGCTTGTTAGGACAATTGGAGCTTTGGCTCCCGCGATTACTGCTCCAACCTTTGCCTTTGCAAAATAAATCAATGATTTATAGAGAACATTTCCTGCTTCAATGCTAGGAACCAAGAGGATGTCAACTTGCCCTGCAACCTCACTTTTGATTCCTTTATGTTGTGCCGCAAGAAGAGAGACTGCATTATCAAGTGCTAAAGGACCATCAATCACACAATTTTGAATTTGACCTCTCTTATACATCATTGTAAGCGCTGATGCGTCAAGAGTTGCTTTCATAGATGGATTTACAACCTCTACAGCTGCGATTGCTGCGACCTTTGGTACAGATACTCCGATTGATCGCGCAACATTTACAGCATTTACAACGATCTGCTCTTTTTGTTGTAAATCCGGTTCAATGTTCATTGCTGCATCTGTTACAAAAACCGCTTTAGAAAACCCTGGAATGTCAAACATAGCAACATGTGATAAAACTCTTCCAGTCCTTAAACCATATTCCTTATTTAAAACAGCCTTTAAAAGAATGGATGTTGGAATATGACCTTTCATAAGAACTGATGCCTCATTTTGATGAACAGCTCTTACCGCAAGCTCTGCAGCTTGTTGTTGAGATCGAGCTTGAATGATTTGAACCATTTCCTTTTTTATCCCTTTTTTGTCCAACAAAAGTTCAATTTCATCCTTTTGGCCAAAGAGCATAAAATGAGCTAAATCACGATTAATTGCCTCTGCTACCGCCTCTATGACCTCTTCATCCTCAGCTGATGCCACAGCTACACTTTGACCTTTTATATTTGCCGCTTCTATAAGCAGGTTTTCCAACTTCATTCACATTCATTTCCTTCCAAAACATCAGTTTGACCATCAACTAATTGATTCTTAAATAAATATAAGCAAGAAGTATGCCAAAAAAGTCCTTGTCCTCATTTTAAGTTGAGTTGAGTAATTAAAAAAATCTTAAAAACCACATTTATGTATGAAAAAAAGAGTAGAAAAACCGTGGCTTGCCGCTATATTCTTATTGCGAAAGCCATAGCTTTTCTCAAGTATGATCCACTGATTTCTTACATTTTCAATTTGTGCAAAGAAAGACTTCATCATTTATCCTTCTTTATCATATAACGATCATGCACCTTTTTGCAAACTATGAATTCTATTGCATGCTATTGTTTGCAAGATTATATTTTTCCATTTTGTAATAAAGACTTCTTAATGAGATTCCTAAAGCTTTTGCTGTCTGTGTTCGATTATATTCATGAAACTCCAAAGATCGTTTTATAACATCTGCCTCAACTCGTTCAACCGCCTCAGCAAGTGTTTCTTCATTATTATGGACAAATGCTTGATTTTCTTGTACTTTTCTTTCATGTCGAGAAAGTTGAAGCACTGGAATATGCTTTTCACTTATCGTCGTTTCATGATATTCCATAAAGATAATCGCTCTTCCAAGGACATTTTCAAGTTCCCTAACATTTCCCGGCCAATGATACTGAATAAGCTGATTGGTGGCCTGTGATGTTAAGCTTTCAATATTTCTTCCATAATCTTGATTTAATTTTCGAAGCAAACGTTCACATAATGCCGGTATATCTTCCTTACGATCTCTTAATGGTGGAATGGAGATTGGATATCGATTTAGTCGATAATATAAATCCTCCCTAAAGCTCCCTTCAGCCATGGCCTTTTCAATATTTACATTTGTAGCTGCAATTACACGTACATTTACAGCAATTGGCTTAGTTCCTCCAACCCTGACAATTTCATTTTCTTGCAGTACCCGTAATAGCTTTGCCTGCATATTAGCTGAGAGCTCACCTATCTCGTCTAAAAAGATACTTCCATTATTCGCTTCTTCGAAGAATCCCTTTTTTCCGCCTCGTTTAGCTCCTGAAAAAGCCCCCTCATCATAACCAAACAGTTCACTTTCAAGAAGGCTTTCAGAAATCGCGGCACAATTAACTCGGATAAACTTATTATATTTCCTGTCACTTGCATTATGGATTGCATGGGCAAATAGCTCTTTTCCTGTTCCCGATTCCCCTCTCAGCAAGACAGTAGCAGGTGTTTTGGCTCCTAATTTCGCTTGTTCAATTGCCATTTTCATTTCGTCACTTACACCAATAATATCTTCAAATGAATATTTTGCTTCTAACGTTCGAATTATTTGTCGAGCCCGGTTTAGTTCAGTTGTTAAGGTTTGTATTTCAGACATATCATGAATAACCCCAACACTTCCTTTTAGCTTACCGCTAACAATGACTGGTGCAACATTAACAATCACATCTTTTTTAGCCGGTCCAACTTTCATTCTTGCCCCGCGGACAGCACGCCTCGTTTGTAAAACCTTCATATGCATACTCTCACCCTCTGAAATATCGGCTGTTGCAGGTTTACCTATTACTTGATCTTCAGTTAACCCTGTTAACCTTGAATATGCACGGTTAATAAGAATTCCTCTACCTTCCTCATCAACAACCGAAATAGCTTCTTCAGAAGATTGAATAATCGCTTCTAGCATCATCTGTATATCTTTTAAATTTGTGACTTCCTCTGCTAAATTTACAACCTCAGTAATATCTTTAAACAACGACAATGCACCAAGCAGATTTCCAGATTCATCAATCATTGGAATTCTCGTAGTAATAATCTTTAAACCATTTTCCAGTACTTGTTCTTGATTTATTTCAACTTCACGGGTTTTTAATGTTCTTCCAAGCTTACTTGATGAAATTACCTTTTTTATATTTAAGCCTATTGCTTTTTCTCGAGGAAAACCGGTAATTTTTTCAGCCATTTTATTAAACAAAATGATTTTTTCGTTAATATCAATAACAATCATTCCATCATTTGTCGAATTAAAGATCGTTTGCTGTTTATACGTTTCTTCTTTAAGTCTTGCAATCAATTCCTCTTTTTCTTCAACGAGCTCAGAAATGATTAGTGCTACAGATCCGGGAATGATCATCATGTCAGAATGATTTACTTTTTGTAATTTTTGCATCACTTCGTTAGAACCTGTTGCCTCAATAATAATATTGAGGTTAGAATTCACGAACGGTTCCCATTTTGTACTTGTTTGTATGCCTCGCTTTTTTGCATATTCTATCCCTGGCGCTAGCTCATTTTGGTCAATAACAGCAACTACTTTCATTATTGACGTTTCAACCATTCTCTTTAATAGTGCCAACCCAGCTTTACCTGCCCCAACTATCATAACTCGCTGCATAAAAATCTATCCCCTTTGTACACATCGGAATGACCGTACTCTTAAATTCAAACATTTGCAATTTTTTGCACACCTTTATCATAGCGCATAAGAATGCTACTTGACAAACAAGGAGAAGAAACAGACAATTATTTATAGTTTGAGAAACTTAGCTTGTTGCGAAGTTTTAATTGAGGAAGGTCTCAGTTTCCTTATCCATAAAATATATATAATTTCTGATCGTATAGAAGAAAGGACGCCTGCTTTATGTCAAGAATCATTGCTCTAATTATTATGGTTATTCCAGGATTATTTGCTGCTTTCGGTATTAAACTTATGCGTGATATGACATTTGGAATTCTTCAGCCTCCTATCCCCTTTTTATGGGTGCAGTTTTTAATAGGACTACTATTTTTTCTTGGCGGTCTTTCATTTGTAGCAGGATTTATTTTTTACAGAGATCGAAAACGAAATAAAGTCCAAAAAAAATTCAGCAGAGTCCAGAAATAGAATTTCAATCACCAAAAAGAGTGAACCCAAATTTGGATCACTCTTTTTGTTTGTATTTTTTTCTCTGCTCGACAGCCCTGTCGGGAAAGTCCGTAATGAAAGCGCTACAATCATTTTTAATTAAATCGATCATTATCTTCTCTTCATTGACTGTAAACGGTCTTACGGCAACTTGATGAAGTTTAGAATTCTCTATGATCCCCCGGTTTACAGCGTAATAATACGGGTGCATCCCTGAAGCACCAACATCCTTCGCGTATTCCCAAGGCTTATATAGCCCCTCCATATACAATATAGCCGTTTCGATCTCACCTGAAAGCTCCGCACATTTCACTAAGCTATAATGATTAAAAGAGGATATAATCGTCCGTTTTTCAAGATTGAATTTTTGAACTAGTTCAATCGTTCTTTCCTCAATCATGGGATATTCGATTATTCCATTCTTTAATTCGATATTGATTAAAAATGAAGGAAGAGTCGCTACCCATTTTAACACTTCCTCAAGAGTAGGAATTTTGACTTGTCCAGTATATTGTGAAAAGGTATAGCTTGCGTCTAACTTTAGAATGTCAGATAATAACAACTCACCAACATAACCGGACCCATCTGTCGTTCGATCAACTGTCTCATCGTGAATAACAACAAGTTCACCGTCTTTTGTCATTTGAACATCTAACTCAATACCATCAGCACCAGCTTGATACGCTGCAATAAACGAAGACATCGTATTTTCAGGGTAACTACCAGCTGCTCCCCGATGTCCAAAAATTAATGTCATCTTGAATACACCTTCTTTTCATGTAAAAATAAAGTGAGACTTCCATCAGTGGGGGTTTTCTTCCCCCCACTGATGGTTAGCGAAACTTATCACGCTCAAAGCGCCACTTCCTGTGGCTTCACCTGACTTGGACGTCCTGTCCTTAGTCAGATCTTTACGGGCAATAACTCTCTCGAATTTCGAAGGAAGAGTCTTACTGCCCGTTAAGAATGGAATAAATGTAGGAGGTTGATCTCATGAGACCATTGCAAATTTCTGCTGAGACAGCTCAGAAGCTGGCCAAATCACTTAATGTTCCTCTCGAACAAATTATGCATATGCCACAGCATATCCTGATTTCAAAGCTTGCTGAACTTAACAAAAGCGAAGAGGAAAAGAAATAATCCTGCAAACCCCTTATTTTTCTACTAAAAGTAAGGGGTTTTCTATATCTTTCTTCCTCATTTTATTTCCCTAATAACATTCTCCGCACATATCATCTTTTCCTTTATGACAACAATTATTATCAAAATTAGTACCAAGTAATAGAAATAGATGTTATGATAAGGTTATTAAACCCGATGAGGTGAATTAAATGTTTTCAAAGGCTCGAATAACAGCTATTGGATCTTATGTCCCTGAACGAGTGATAACGAACCATGATTTCGAAAAAATGATCGATACAAATGATGAGTGGATAACAAAGAGAACAGGCATTAAAGAAAGAAGATTCGCAGCAGAAAATGAATTTACAAGTGATCTTTGTATAAAGGCAATAGAAGATTTAATCATACGCTACAACAAAGAAATTAGTGATGTTGATTTTATAATTGTAAGTACCATTTCACCGGATTATCAAACACCAAGTGTGGCTTCCTATATACAAGGAAAATTAGGCATTCGAAATGCAGGAGCAATTGATTTAAACGCGGCATGTGCAGGCTTCACCTATGGACTTCATATGGCAAATGCATTAATTACTAGTGGACTTCATAAAAAGGTTCTTGTCATTGGGGCAGAAACCATCTCAAAAATGACAGACTTTTCTGATCGGACCACTTGCATCTTATTTGGAGATGGTGCAGGAGTAGTACTTGTGGAAGAAGAGCAAGAAGGGCATTTCCTTGCCTCCTCTGTTCATTCCGAAGGTGAAAAAGCGATTCACCTTTATAGTACAAACTTATCACATACTATGTTTCAACAAAATCTTGAACATAAAAGCCAACTTGTCCAAAATGGAAAAGAAGTATATAAATGGGCTGTTACAACTGTCCCTAAGTATATGAATACCCTGCTTTCAACAACAAACTTGACAATAGACGATATTGATTGGTTTATTCCACATAGTGCGAATTTAAGAATGATCGAATCCATCTGTGAAAAAAGCGGATTCAGTATAGAAAAGACTATTTACAGTATGGTCAATTACGGAAATACATCAGCAGCTTCAATCCCATTATCTCTAGATTTAGGAATTAAAGAAGGACAAATTAAAGTTGGAGATACATTATTACTCTACGGCTTTGGTGGTGGTCTTTCTCATTCCGGCCAGGTTATAAAATGGGGTTAGTTTCAGCAAATCACAAAAAATGTAAAAATACCATATGAAAGTTTCAATATTTTCCTTATTGTGCTATGCTTGACTAGAAGCGAGGTGTCAAATTTGGCAGCATATAAAGCAAAGAAAAGTAATTTAAAAGCACTTTTAACCAAAAGTAACACTGAGCTTGATGTTTTGGCGGCAAATACAAACATTCCACTGGAACAATTACATGGCTATTTAGATAAAAAAGTCATGAACTTGAACAATGCAATGACAGTCTCAAAAGCACTAAATTGTAATATAGAAGACCTTTATGTTTGGAAGGTTGCCGGAGAGTGATTAGATTCACTCTTTTTTTGTAAAACAAAAAGGTCTCCTTATTTCTCAATGTTCCTCTTTATTGACTTGTGTATGATGTATTTAGTGGTCAATTGTATCATATCTAAGTTGAATTTAGCATATAATAGTAAGTAAATTCCTACAATATAAAAGTTAATTATTATTTTTCATAAACTGCTTCAACATTATTAATCTTGGACATCCACAATATACCTTAGTGGATACTATTCACTTACCTTTTACCTCTTATCGATTTGCAATCCTCAAAAACACCAAAGATTCAAACCACTTCTGAAGAACTCTTTTTCATCATTATCTAAATTTATATACTGATCAATATATTCTTCAATCTATTTTCTGGTAAAATAGCCTTGTGTTAGGATATATATAAATCTTATTTGAGAGGTAATAAAATGTCTAAAGATGTAAAAACCGAAAACTATTCAAAACATTTTTCAGAACAGTCTTTTTGGAGCAAGCTAAAGAATTTTGGTAAAAAAGCCGGTGTTTCGGTTGTTTATGTAGCACTATTACTTTTTTATACTCTCCAAAAGCCAACAACTCCTGTATGGGCTAAGACGGTTATAATAGGAGCATTAGGTTATTTTATACTTCCTGTTGATTTAATCCCTGATTTACTTCCTGGCGGTTATGCTGATGATATGTCAGGATTGTTTGGTGCATTAGTAACTGTCGCTATGTTTATTGATGATGAAGTAAAAGCTAAGGCAAAATATAGAATCAGAATTTGGTTTGGTGACAATGCGGTGTCAGAAACTAATACAGTAGATGATACATTAAATAAAAAAGTTAACAAAGATGATGCAGAAAATATAGGCAATTGATTTTCCTGGGCTCTCTCTAAGGAGCCTTTTTTATTACGATAAAATTGATATTTTAAACAGTATTGATTTTCTCCATTTGTAAGGAAGGTCAAATTTGATACCCCTGTACCATTTAATACACCTTCCTCACACTGAAACAAGTCTTAACCCTGATCTGTGTTAATCGTTATCGATCCAATCGATCTATTTCCCCTGACCTAAATTATTACTTTCCAATTTTTTGCATGACATAAATTGGATTAAAAAAAGAACCAAATCATGTCTGTGTTGATCAGTATGATTGATTTTTTTAGATTTATCATTGGAAACAACAGTATATTTCCCTCTCTCTCGTAAATATTTAACGCACTACTGTCGAATGTGGCCAGATTTGTTGATGTCTGTAATTTTCATTTCTTTTTCTAAATGATATTCAATAATAGACATAACAAAATAGGCCTCCCTTTTTACTGGATTTATCCAATAAATAGGAAGACCTATTATTAAGTGCTTTATAATTTAAAATTAGTTGGTCACTATTCGTTGGTCATCTGTGTCACTAATTCCAACTTTAGTAAAGTGCCCTAAACCTCTATACAGTAATAGATTAGCTTGCTTTATGCTCCAAACGAAGCTTATCCGCTACCATCGCAATAAACTCTGAATTTGTCGGTTTCGCTTTTGTCATGCTTACCGTGTAGCCAAAAAGAGATGAGATTGATTCGATGTTTCCACGGCTCCATGCAACTTCAATTGCATGACGAATAGCACGCTCTACTCTGGAAGCAGTTGTATTATATTTTTTCGCAATGTCCGGATACAAAACTTTTGTAATTGAACCTAATAATTCAATATCATTGTAAACCATAGAGATAGCTTCACGTAAATATAAATAACCTTTAATGTGTGCAGGAACTCCAATTTCATGGATAATACTTGTAATACTCGCATCTAAGTTTTTCCCTTTAGATTGAGGTTCATTTGTTCTGATAGATGAACTTGATCGTTTAATAATTGGTGCTGCATTACCACTGACTTGACGTATGTGACTTGCCAGCCCTTCCATATCAAATGGTTTTAAAATAAAGTAAGCAGCCCCTAAATCAACAGCTTTCTTTGTCACATCCTCCTGACCAAATGCTGTTAGCATGATAACATTCGGTTGGGGACGATCCATTTGTCTAAGTTTTTCTAAAACACCTAAACCGTCTAAGTGAGGCATAATAATATCTAATACTAATACATCAGGATCTTTGTCTTTTAACATTGTTAAACATTCTTGTCCATTATATGCTACACCAAGAACTTCAATATCATCCTGACTTGAAAGATACTCCTCTAATAAACCTATAAGCTCTCGGTTATCATCAACTATACAAACTTTTATTTTTCCCACAAAAACTTCCTCCTCAGTGTTGATTTGCCAATATGTCTGATATCTATACATATGATTACATAATAAATAATTTCGACAATCCTATAAAAAACCCTTTATTTTTTCAAAAAAACTTTAAAAAATGGAGGAAAACTACGACTTTCTTCATTTTACTTCGTTTTTCGACTTAATACACCATTTGACAATTAACTAAACACATGTATTTGTCGAAAAATCTTTCTCCTTTATTGTACATAAATTTGTCAAAAATGAAAAGGTTAAATTAGGGAGTGATAAAAAGAAAAAAACTGTCAAGAAATTAAATTCCTTGACAGTAAGAGTTTAGCTCGCTTTTTGTTCTTGATTTCCATATATATCTATACCTGCTTCATTTAACATCCATTCTATATGAACTCCATAGCCTGAAGTTGGGTCGTTAACAAAAACATGTGTCACGGCCCCTATTACTTTACCGTTTTGGATAATAGGGCTACCGCTCATTCCTTGAACAATGCCACCTGTTTTATCAAGTAGTCGTTGATCGGTAATCTTTATAACCATCCCTTTTGTTGCTGGGAATTTTTGAGGAACAGAACTAACCACTTCGACTTCAAATTCCTCAACTTTGTCTTGATCAACTACAGTTAAAATTTTTGCCGGTCCTTCTTTCACTTCATTTGATAAGGCAATTGGCATCGCTTTATCCATAACACCATTATTAATACCCTGATTTAATTCACCAAAAATTCCAAAAGGGCTGTTTCTCGTAATATTCCCAATTACTTGCCGATCACTTGAAAATCTTGCTAATTTCTCACCAGGATTACCGTTGCTTCCTTTTTCAATTGAGGTAACTGTAGAACGAACAATTTGTCCATTGTCTACAACAATCGGTTTTTTCGTATCCATATCAGATATAACATGTCCTAATGCACCGTATTTTTTCGACTTAGGGTCATAAAATGTCATTGTTCCAATTCCAGCCGCAGAATCTCGAATATATAATCCAATACGATAGGAATGATCATGTTCGTCTTTAAGAGGATACAATTTGGTCTTTACTTCTACTTGTTCTCTGTTTAAAACTAAGTCAAGAGGTTCTCCGGTTTTTCCAGCTTTTTGAATAAACGGAGTAACATCACTCATCTGTTCAATTTTTTTTCCATTAATATGAGTAATAATGTCTCCTATTTCAACACCTGCTAGTTCACCGGGAGATTTTTTACCGTCAGTTGTAGCAATTTGGTGGTGGCCTACCACCAATACGCCAAGAGTATTTAGTTTTACACCAATTGACTGTCCACCAGGTATAACCTTAAAATCAGGCAAAACCTTTACACCGGCTTTTTTCACAGGAAAGCCTGCAAGATCAAAAACAACTTCACCTTCACCTGCTTCTTTCCCATGTATATCAAGTGTTTTACCATCATTATTTTTTTGAACTGTAAATGCTTCCTCAGAAGGTTGATTAGCATTTACGGGTAAAGAATTGTCAACACTCACTGTTTGAGACTCAAATACTGTTACCGTTTTTGGCATTTTTACATATTCTTGAACTTCTTTTACAAAACCTAAACTCATTATTAACACAAGGAGAAGTACACCAACTAATTTTCTCATTTTATCTGTCTGCAAAAACCTTCACTCTCCTCGCTCCTAACCCACACCATAAAGTCTTTATGGCTACAGTTTTAATGTAGCCTTTTGGAAGCTTATTTATAACTTGAATAACTAGAAAAATGAAGGATTTGTTGCAAGTTTTAGCAGGATTTTACGTATATCCTCTTGAAGATTTTTTAATTTGGCAAAATCCGTTCACATCGTATAGTCTTTTACCGAGTTGGCAATGTTAATCTTGGTAGTAGTTACTTAATAATAAAAAAGCTACCATATAATGTATGGTAGCCTCACTTTATCGTTTTGCCGTGTGTGCAAGAGAAAGAAGTTCTTTAGCATGCTCTTTAGATAATTCAGTCACTTCTACACCTGCGATCATACGACCAATTTCCTTAATTTTTTCTTCTTCATTTAAAGGTTTTACACTTGTTTTTGTTCTACCGGCTTTTGTTTCTTTTGCGATATATAAGTGGGTATCTGCCATTGCTGCAACTTGTGGTAAGTGTGTGATACATAATACTTGTGAACCACTTGAGACGCGATAAATTTTTTCTGCTATGGCTTGGGCAACCCGCCCGCTTACACCTGTATCTACTTCATCGAATATAATTGAAGTAATCCCTTGGTGTTGGGAGAAAATACTTTTCATCGCAAGCATAATTCTTGAAAGCTCTCCACCTGATGCAGTTTTACTAAGCGGCTTAAGCGGTTCCCCCGGATTTGTTGATATATAAAATTCGATTTCATCGACACCGTTAGAACTATATTTCAGCTCATGTGACGGTGTGCGCCTCTCATCAATATTCACGTCAAACCTTGTTTTTTCCATATACAGTTCTTGTAATTCTTGATGTATTTCTTCAATTAATACTTTCGCGTGCTTCTTCCGTATAGCTGAAATGTTTTTTGCTTCAACAGAAAGGTCTTCCAGCACTGATTCAAGTTCTTTTTGCAATTTGGTTAAATGACTATCTTTGTTTTGAATGGTATCAATTTCTTCTTCGATTTTCGCAGAGTAGGTTAAAATCTCTTCAACTGATTGTCCATATTTACGTTTTAAATGATTAATTTCATTTAAACGGCCTTCAACATAGTTTAATCTCTCCGGATCAAATTCCAATGAGTCTAATTCATTCCGAACTTCATACGAGAGATCTTCTATCATATAGAACGCATTTGAAATTGTCTCAGATAATTCTTTTAGTTTTGTATTTATATGACTTACATTTTCAAGATGGCTCATAGCTAGGCCAACCCAGTCTAACCCTCTTTGCTCACCATGCAATGAATTGTAACTGTTGTTTAATGAATCATAGATTTTTTCATAATTTGAAATTTGATGCTTTTCTTCCTGAAGCAGCTCATCTTCTTTAGGTTGTAATTCCGCATTTTCGATTTCTTCAAGTTGAAATTGAAGCAAATCAAGGCGATGAGCCATCTCTTGCTCATTTTCCGAAAGCTGAATGATTTTTCTTTTTAACCCATCGTAACGTTGATAAAGCTCTAAATAAGCAATAAGAGCACTTTTGACTTCCTTGCCACTATACTGATCTAACAATGATAAGTGATTTTCCTCATTCATTAGCTCTTGGTTATCATGTTGTCCATGAATATCAACTAATAACTGGCCTATCTCTCTTAATACTGCTATAGTCACGAGCTTTCCATTTATTCGACAAATACTTTTTCCTGAGGAACTCATATCTCTGCGGAGAATAATCATACCATCACTCACATCAATGCCAAATTCTTCACAACGTTCATAAACCGGGTGTTGATCCTCATCTAATAGAAAAAGCGCTTCTAACTCTGCCCGTTTTTCACCATATCGCACAAATTCAGAAGAGCCCCGGGCTCCAGCCAATAAATGAATCGCATCTATTATAATTGATTTACCTGCCCCTGTTTCACCTGTTAAAACAGTTAAACCTTTTTCAAAAGAAACAGTCAAAGATTCAATAATAGCAAAGTTTTTTATTGATAATTCCGCTAACAAACAGAATCCACCTCTTATATTTATTCTTTTAATTAAAGCATATCTAAAAATCGCTGTGTAATGTTCTCGGTATCAAGCGGTGTTCTACATATAATCAGAATCGTATCATCACCACAAATTGTACCTAGAACTTCATCCCAATCAAGATTATCAATTAGTGCTCCGATAGCATTAGCGTTACCTGGCAGTGTTTTCATCACAAGCATATGTCCTGCGGAATCAATTTTTACAAAAGCATCCATTAGTGCCCTTTTCAACTTTTGTAACGGATTAAAACGCTGGTCTGCTGGTAAACTATACTTATAACGGCCATCCAACATGGGAACCTTCACCAAGTGAAGCTCTTTTATATCTCGAGAAACAGTGGCTTGTGTAACATTAAAGCCCATTCCTTTTAATAAATCAACTAATTCATCTTGTGTTTCAATATCATTATTCGTGATAATTTCACGTATTTTTATATGTCTTTGTCCTTTATTCATCTTAGGCACCCCTTTTTTCATTGCTGCAAACCAATTATCTCTGTATGTTTATACCTTTTATCTTATATTAAATCCCTTTAATTGTACAGATTTATTCAAACACACACTGAAAAAGTGCATAAAATAAAACATATGAAAGATATTGGATGTAAGACCAAGCCTAAATTTTGCATGAATATACAGACTATTCTTTCATTAAAAAAACAGGAAATAGCGATCCTGCTACTCCTGTTTTTCAGTTTGTTTCTTTTCTTTTAATATTGAATGTGCCTCATCGACAATTTGTCTTTCCGTTTTTTCAAGATAATTTGTCCCTTCCGCTTGGCTTCCTTCCCATCTTAAGTGAAGAAGAAATTCGATATTGCCATCCCCGCCTGTAATAGGTGAGTATGAGAGGTTATAAACATCGTATCCCTGCTTCAATACAAAAGCCAGCATTTCTTTTAAGACAAATTCATGAACTGAAGGATCTCGGACAATCCCTTTTTTTCCAACAAACTCTCTCCCTGCCTCGAATTGCGGCTTAATTAAAGCAACTACATCACTCTCAGGACAAAGAATTGTTTTTAAAACAGGGAAAATTAATCGTAATGATATAAACGAAACATCAATTGATGCAAATTCCGGCATTCCTTCTTGAAAATCAGAAGGTGTTACGTAACGAAAGTTTGTTCTTTCCATTACAACTACACGATCATCTTGACGTAATTTCCATGCTAGTTGATTATAGCCAACATCAAGTGCATATGACAGTTTTGCTCCATTCTGAAGGGCGCAGTCTGTAAATCCTCCTGTAGAAGAACCGATATCAATCATAATTTTATCTTGAACATTAACATTAAATTCATTTATTGCTTTTTCTAATTTTAATCCTCCACGACTAACGTATGGAAGAGTTTGTCCTTTAACTGTTAGTACTAAATCCCGCGATACTTTTTCACCAGGCTTATCAAGCCGCATTTCATTACCGTATACTACACCTGCCATAATAGCACGTTTTGCTTTTTCTCTTGTTTCAAACAATCCATTTTCAACCAGAAGGATATCTAGTCTTTCCTTTTTATTACTCATGATCGTAAAACTCTTTTCTCTTGTTGAGGTAACAATGTCATCAATTTGTCTACAACCTGATCTGTTGTCATTCCTATTTCTTCAAGTAATTTTGAAACACTTCCATGTTCAATAAATTTGTCAGGAATTCCAATACGAGAAATAATCGTTTGAGTGTAATTATGCTCTTGGGCAAATTCAAGGATTGAACTTCCAAATCCTCCTTGTAAAACGGCTTCTTCAATCGTTAAAATCGGAATCTCTTCAGCGAATACTTTATGAAGCATTTTTTCATCTAAAGGTTTAATAAAACGAGCATTTACTACGCGAACTGACTTTCCTTGTTCAGCTAATTTATCTGCTGCTTCCATAGCCATTTCAATTGTAGTTCCAAATGTAAGGATAACTGCATCTCGTCCTTCTTTTAACACTTCCCACGTTCCAATTGGAATCACTTTAAGATCTTCATCCATAGGTACTCCAATTCCGTTTCCTCTTGCATATCGAAGTGCAATTGGTCCATCCTCATATTTTAATGCAGTATTAACTAAATGTTGACCTTCATTTTCATCTTTTGCCATCATTATGACCATATTTGGTAAATGTCTTAAGAAGGCAATATCAAATACACCCTGATGTGTTTCTCCATCAGCACCTACAAGTCCGGAACGATCAATACCTATAAAAACATTTAAATTTTGGCGGCAAATATCATGAAGCACTTGGTCGTAAGCCCTTTGAAGGAAGGTGGAATAGATCGCCAAGAACGGCTTCATATTTTGCGTTGCTAAACCTGCAGCCATTGTTGTAGCATGCTGCTCAGCAATACCAACATCAAACATTCGGTCCGGGAATTCTTCTGCGAAAGCTTCAAGTTTAGATCCAACAGGCATTGCCGGTGTAATGGCAACTACACGATTATCTTCCCGTGCCACCTTTTGAACGGTATCACTTACTAATTTACTCCAAGCTGGCCCGATGACCTTTGGTTTTACAAAATCACCTGTTTCAATTTTGTAAGGGCCCGTTCCATGCCAAGTTCCGATTGTATCTGACTCAGCAGGCTTATATCCTTTTCCCTTTTTTGTAATAACATGAAGTAGGACAGGTCCTGATGTTTTTTTTGCGTATTGAAGATTTTCAAACAAATTATCATAATTATGACCATCTACAGGCCCTAAATAAGTAAACCCTAATTCCTCAAAAAAGATTCCAGAGACAAGCATATATTTTAAGCTGTCTTTTACACGTTCAGCTGTTGAAGCAAGCTTTCCGCCCACGGCTGGAATCTTCTTTAATAGATATTCGAGCTCATCTTTTACCCAATGATACTTCCCTGCTGTTCTAAGTCTGCCAAGTACATTATGAAGAGCACCAACATTTGGCGCTATAGACATTTCATTATCATTCAGGACCACAATAACATCCTTTTGTTCATGTCCAATGTGATTAAGAGCTTCAAGTGCCATTCCGCCGGTTAATGCACCATCTCCGATTATCGGGATAATATGCTCTTTCGTTTGTTTAATATCTCTTGCAATGACCATCCCCATTGCAGCGGATAATGATGTAGAGCTATGACCGGTTTCCCATACATCATGAGGGCTTTCATCACGCTTCGGAAAACCCGATAACCCTTTATATTGACGTAATGTATCAAAATCACCAGCTCGTCCAGTTAGGATCTTATGTACATACGATTGATGACCAACATCCCAAATAAATTTGTCTTTTGGACTGTTAAATACTTTATGAAGTGCAATCGTTAATTCAACGACACCCAGGTTTGGGCCAATATGTCCACCTGTTCCAGATAATTTTTCTATTAGAAATTTTCGAATGTCCGCACTTAATTGTTCAAGTTCATTATTTGATAATTTTTTCAAAAAGCTTGGGTCTTTAATGGATAGAAGATCCAAATGGATCACTCACTTTCAATTCAGTTTACTTCTCTACTCTATACTTTAGTTCTATTATATTCTTATCTATCTATTTTAACGTATAAATCACCAGGGTTGAAATATTTTTATAAACAATTGCTTATAATGACTTTTAGTAAGCAAAAAAAACTTACCATAAAAAAGCACTAATTACAATGTTTTATGTATAACATAACCAAGATCGCTATAATATACCAAGATTATCTATACATCTTTTAAGTATGGTTTACCCTTCACTACAGGTAAAGAAACAACTAATAAGAAAACCGTCTCCAGATGGAAAACGGTTAGATGTTTCGTCATAAATTAATGGTCTCTTTTGGCAATTAAATCACAAAACTGTTCCAATAATTCGGTTTTTGTTGATAGGTGCCGAAGCAATTCTTTTGCTTGCATAATATGATCTTGAAGTTTTTCTTTAGCTCCCTGCATTGAAAGAATGGAAGGATATGTAGTTTTTTCATTAAGCGTATCTGACCCTACAGGCTTCCCAAGCTTATCTTGACTGCCCTCAATATCCAAAATATCATCTCTGATTTGGAACGCAATTCCAATATGATAAGAAAATTCTCTTAGTTTTTCAATATCTTCTTCTGGCGCTTCTGCTAAGATTGCTCCAGCAAGAATACTAAAGCCTAATAATTTAGCCGTTTTATTTTCATGGATGTATTGAAGTTCCTCAAGACTTAGACTTTTTGCTTCGCCTTCCATATCTGCAACTTGTCCGCCAACCATTCCTTCTGCACCAGCTGCTTTAACAAGTTCGGATACTAGTCTTAACTTATTCTCAGCCTTTACAGCAGGATCATCAACGATCAGAGAAAAACTCTGTGTTAATAAACCATCACCTGCTAAAACGGCAACCGCTTCTCCGAATACTTTATGATTAGTCGGCTTTCCTCTTCTTAAATCATCATCATCCATACAAGGTAAGTCATCATGAACTAATGAGTATGTATGAATCATTTCAATAGCACATGCAGTCGCAATTCCTATGTCCTCAGGCTTTTTATACGTATGAAGTAAAGCTAAAACCAGCACTGGTCGTAAGCGCTTCCCACCTGCTTTTAATGAATAAAGCATTGATTCTTTAATTGATTGAGGAGTAGATAAATCATTAATGAATTGCGGCAGAGCTTCTTCAATTTTCTTTTTACGAGAGATTAGAAAATCGTTCACATTTATATTCACGATTTTTCTTCCTCCTGAAGCTCAAACGGCTTTAATTCACCATCTTCGCGTAATATATAATCCATCTGTTTTTCAACATGCTGCAGCTTATCATGACAAAGCTTTGAAAGTTCCATACCATTTTGAAAATATTCGATTGCTTTTTCTAACGGAACATCACCTTCTTCAAGCTTTCCAACAATCTCCTCGAGCTGTTGCATGGCCTGTTCGAATGATAATTCTTCATCTTTACTTTGTTTTTCATTACTCATGAATCGTACGCTCCTCTATTCCCTGAACTTCACAATCAAGTTGTCCATCTTTTAATTGCACCTTTAGTACTTGACCTTTAGAAATTTGATTTACGCTTTTGATCAGCTTATCTTCTTGGTAAACCAAGCTATACCCGCGCTCCATAATTTTTAACGGACTTAATGCATTTAGTTTATCAATTGTAGCATGAAATTGCGAATGTTTATGTGTAATGATGGATGACATTTCCCTGTTGAGCTTTTTCAATAAAGTCTCATACGCTTCATTCGAGCGTTTTACTTGATCCTTTGGATGAACTTTTTCAAGTCGGTTTTTAATATATGTATACGTTTCTTTTTTACGAAGGATCACTCTTTCTCCTTCTTTATGCAATCGATCAATTATGTTGTCAAGCTGTTGTTCCTTTTGCAAGTAAAGCTGTTTAGGGTATCGAAATGCATAGGATGTTCTATAATGATTCAGCTTTTCCCTTTGTGCACTCAATTTTTCCGTCATTGCTCTTGTTAATCGGTTCTTTCGATCTAAAATTCTTTCTAATAATTCTGTAGAATGTGGAACAGCCATCTCTGCAGCACCTGTCGGAGTAGGTGCTCGTAAATCAGCTACAAAATCTGCAATTGTAAAATCTGTTTCATGTCCAACTGCTGAAATGATCGGCACTTGTGAAGAGAATATCTCACGAGCAACTATTTCTTCATTAAATGCCCATAATTCCTCAATTGATCCCCCACCCCGACCAACAATTAACACATCAAGGGTTCCTAATCGGTTTGCCATTTTTATTGCTTTAGCAACAGACGGACCTGCTTGAACACCTTGAACAAGCGCTGGAATTAATATAACCTTAGCCATTGGGTATCTTCTATTTATTGTTGTTAAAATATCACGAATTGCCGCTCCGGTTGGTGAAGTGATAACCCCGACTACATTAGGATATCTTGGTATTGGTTTTTTATATTTCTCTTCAAAAAGACCTTCTTGCTGAAGCTTTTTCTTTAATTCTTCATAAGCCAAATAAAGACTGCCGATCCCATCCGGCTGCATCTCTTTAACATATACTTGATATCCGCCACTTTGTTCATATACAGTGATTTCACCACGTAATAGAACCTTCATGCCGTTTCCAGGCTTAAATTTCAAGGACTTATTAGCGCCAGCAAACATCACAGCTTGGATTCTAGCTTTTTCATCTTTTAGCGTAAAGTACATATGTCCCCGACTATGAAGATTAAAATTTGAAATTTCTCCTTTAATCCATATATCAGTCAAATGAGGATCAACATCAAATTTACGTTTTATATATTTTGTAAGTGCTGTAACTGTCACATGCCTAGGTTCACTCATATAATTGCCTCCTTTCCAATCATAAAGATCCAAAAAAAGTTAAGGACAGAATGCTAAGCCTCATTCCGCCCTGAACTTTCTTAATTAATAGAAGGCTTATTTGCTTTCCAAGTAATTTTTTGCTGATTGTACAGTATTATGGGCAAGCATTGTGATCGTCATTGGACCTACTCCCCCTGGAACAGGTGTTAAGAAACTAGCCACATCCTTTGCCTCATCAAATACTACATCTCCAACCAATTTCCCAGTATCTAATCGATTTACACCAACATCAATGACGACTGCTCCAGGTTTGATTTGGTTCCCTTTAATAAAATTAGCTCGTCCAACAGCTGCAACCAAAATATCCGCTTCTTTTGTATAAGAAGTTAAATCTTTTGTTTTTGAATGGCAATAAGTAACTGTTGCATGTTCGTTTAATAGTAATTGACCTACCGGTTTACCAACAATATTACTTCTTCCAACTACTACCACATTTTTTCCGGCTATTTCAACACCCACTGATTTGATCATTTCAACAATACCTGCAGGTGTACATGGTAAAAATGTATCTTGTCCAGTCATCATTCTACCGATATTGATTGGGTGGAAGCCATCAACATCCTTTAAAGGTGATATTTTTTCTACAACAGCTGTTTCATTAATATGTCCCGGTAATGGAAGTTGAACTAAAATCCCGTGATATTCATTATTGTTATTATAGCTCTCTATAACATCAAGAAGTTCATTTTCACTTAGAGACTCAGGGTAATGTTCCAACTTAAATCCAACACCGATTTCTTCAGCAGCTTTTTGCTTTCCTCTGATGTAAGAAACAGATGCAGGGTTATCTCCTACTAAAATAACAACGAGCTTTGGTAGTATTCCTTCTGCCTTAATTTGTTCTACCTCTACCGCAAGCTCACTTCTTTTTGTTTTTGATAATTCTTTACCATCAATGATTGTTGCAGCCATTCCTAATTCCTCCTAAAGTTATCTCTCTAGATTTTGTTTGATTTTAGAAAGTACACCATTAACAAACCTACTTGAATGGTCATCACCAAATGCCTTTGCTAATTCAACAGCTTCATCAATCGCTACATTTGCGGGAACATCTTCTGCAAATTTCAGTTCATAAGCAGCCATACGTAATATCGTTTTATCGATATTTGCTAAACGCTCAATTGTCCAGTTAACAAGGTGTGGCGCAATAAGTTCATCCAATTCCTTCTGATGCTCTATTGTTCCGAATACAAGCTGGTTCAAAAACGCGTCTGATCGTTCCTCTTCCAATGCATGCTCAATTGCTTCATTTGGATCTGTTTGGCTAACATTCACTTGAAATAGTGCCTGCAATGCCTTTTCCCTTGCTGTTCTACGCTTCATTCTATTCTTGCTCCTTTAATGTTTAAAAATGTCGAATGTCATAAAGTGATCATACCATATCTAACTAGTAGATTCATTCGTAATTTCATATGTTTTTTGTTATATCCCGAATGAAAAGGCTTTTATCCAAAGAAACATTCGTTGTTTGTTTAAATATATCCTATTAACAATATAACCAGTGATAACTATACTATAAACCAATTTAACTAAATACTATGTAAGAACAAAAAGCGCAAGCGCCTTGATCAGCCTCGGGCAAATAAGACGCAAAGGAATAGAAGACGTTCTTTTTCTTCAATTCCTTTGTGGCTAGACCCTAAAGGCAGTCAATAACGCGACATCCTGTCGCAATGGCTGCACTTGCACGTCCTGTGCTTCGGGGCTAGGCGCCGGAGCTGGATGTCGCGCACTTATCCACCGTCAAGAATTTTACAATTTCCTAGACGATAAGAAAAACTTGGCTTATCGCCAAGTCCTTATGTCGAGTGCCTTAGTTTTCCTTATACTATCTGATCCTACACAAAAAAAGAAACCAAAGGTATAACCCTTGGTTTTCTCATTATCTACATTTCTTGATCTACTTCAACATCTTGAGTTTTTGTTTCAAACTGAACACCCACAACGTGAATATTCACTTCATTCACTTCTAATGCTGTCATATTCAATAATGCTTGACGAATATTATCTTGGATTTTTTGAGCAACATTCGGTATTGATACACCAAAGATCATCACACAATATACGTCGATAATGATTCCTGCATCAGTTAAATCAACTTTTACACCTTTACCATGGTTTTTCTTTCCCAGACGTTCTACAACACCTGCTGCAAAATTGCCTCGCATTGAAGCAACACCTTCAATTTCAGAAGCAGCAATACCTGCAATCACTTCAATTACTTCCGGAGCAATTTCAACTTTACCTAAACCATTATTCTCAGGATTCATTTCTAACACATTATTTGTCTCTTTCAAGAATCGCACCTCCGTGTATTTTTATGATTCCATCACTTTATGCAGTTCTAAAAATTTTGTATTAAACTCTCCACTAACAAACTTTTCGTGATCAAGAAGTCTCAAATGGAAAGGAATTGTAGTAGAAATACCTTCTATCACAAATTCACTTAATGCACGTTTCATTCGAGAGATTGCTTCTTCTCTGGTAGCACCATATGTTATTAGTTTTGCAATCATCGAATCATAATATGGCGGAATTGAATATCCGGGATATGCTGCTGAATCCACTCTTACACCCAAACCTCCCGGAGGTAAGTACATCTCAATTCTTCCTGGAGACGGCATAAAATTCTTTTCTGGATTTTCTGCATTAATACGACACTCAATAGACCAGCCATTAAATGTTACTTCCTCTTGTGATACAGGCAATTTCTCACCGGAAGCTACTTTAATTTGCTCTTTTATTAAGTCTATACCCGTTACCATTTCAGTTACTGGATGTTCAACTTGGATACGTGTATTCATTTCCATAAAATAATATTTCTTATTTACATGGTCAAAAATGAATTCCACTGTTCCTGCACCAGTATATTGAACAGCTTCCGCTGCCTTTACTGCCGCTTCTCCCATTTGCGAACGAATATCCTCGTCAAGAGCTGGTGATGGTGTTTCTTCAATTAATTTTTGAAGTCTACGTTGAATTGAACAATCACGTTCACCTAGATGTATTGTATTACCATGGGTATCAGCTAACACCTGAATCTCTACGTGACGGAAATCTTCAATGTATTTTTCAATATACACTCCAGGATTTCCAAACGCAGTTGCTGCCTCTTGCTGGGTAATTTCGATTCCTTTTATAAGTGCCTGCTCGTCTTGAGCAACACGGATACCTTTACCTCCTCCGCCAGCAGTTGCTTTAATTATAACAGGATATCCCATATCATTGGCTAATTTTTTCGCTTCATCAATGTTCTCAATAATTCCTTTTGAGCCCGGGACAATCGGAACACCGGCTTGGCGCATCGTTTCCCTTGCAACATCTTTTGTTCCCATTTTCGAAATTGCGTCAGCACTAGGGCCTACGAAGATAATATTGCATTCTTTACAAAGCTCAGCAAAGTCGGCATTTTCTGCTAAAAAGCCGTATCCGGGGTGTATCGCATCACTTTCGGTTAGCTTAGCTACGCTAATAATATTCGTAAAGTTTAAATAGCTGTCTTTTGAAGCTGTCGGCCCAATACAATAAGCTTCGTCAGCTAACTGTACATGCAGGGCTTCTCTGTCAGCTTCTGAAAAAACAGCAACTGTTTCAATATCAAGCTCTTTACATGCTCGGATTATTCGAACAGCAATCTCGCCTCGATTGGCTATTAATAATTTCTTAATCATCATTTTAGCTCCTTACTCAGGCTTTACAAGGAATAGAGGTTGACCGTACTCAACAAGTTGTCCATTTTCTGCGAGTATTTCAACAATCTCACCTTTTACTTCAGCTTCGATTTCATTAAAAAGTTTCATCGCTTCTACGATACAAACAACAGAATCATTTGTTACTTTAGAGCCAACTTCAACATAATTTCCTGCCTCGGGAGATGAAGCTGCATAGAATGTCCCAACCATTGGAGACGTAATTTTATGTAAATTTGCGGTATCTGCTTTTGACTCCTCTTTCGGTGCTGCCACCTCAAGTGTTGCTGGTTGTGCAGGTACTGCTTGTGTTTCTACCTGCTGCACTTGGACAGCTTCAGCTGGTGGTGCAGCCACTACATTACGTACAACTGTTTCAACCTCATTTGTTTGTTTTTTCATTTTTATTTTTGAACCATCTTGTTCAAATGTAAATTCATCAATAGAGGAATGATCAATTAATTTAATAATTTCTCTGATTTCCTGGATCTTTAGCATGCTTAAGCACCCCTTTAATTCATGTGATCATGGTAAAACTCATGATCTTTTATTTTATAATCTAGTACTAAAACTTAGTCCCATAATACCATCTTACGATACATAATAGAAGAAATTCAACATTAATTCTTCCCATTTATGAGCAATTCTACAGAAGGAGCGAGAATATTTTTCTTATTGGATGATCTTTTTACATAAAAATTTGAAGAATATGGATAGAACAGGAAAAGGATCAACCCTTTACGGATTGACCCTTCCTATTATAGCATCTTTATTGAGCAGGCTCGAAAGTTACAATAACATCTTCCATATTCTCCATTTCATCTCTTACAAGTGTCATGATTTGGTTAGCCGAAGATGCATTATGCTCTTTTGCTTTTACAGTAATTTTCACATTATTCCCATCTGCACGTACAAGTGCATCGTCAAATCCTTTTGATTTAATTAATGTTTCAAGAAGCATTTCCTTTCTTGCTGCATCATTCAATGCTTCCATTTCATCATAAGCGTCGCTTTTCTCTGTTGCGGATGCATCATTACTTGCAACGATCGTTTGTAATTGCTCTTTTAACTCATTTCGTTGATCATCTAATTGCATACGAAGTTCAGTAAATAACTCATCACTTGAAACACTGGAGCTTGAGATAACAGTTCCATCTTCTAACTCTTCAGTTTGTACTTCACCTTCTTCACCAGCTTCAGTACCTTCAGTTTTTTCAGTTGTTTCATCTGTGTCATTAGCTTGGGATTCTTCTGTTGCTTCTGAATCTTCTGTAGTTTCAGTTTCAGTAGCTTCAGCATTTTCAGCTTCTGTCCCCTCTTCTTTCGCTACCTCCTGACCATCCTCAGTTTTTGCATTTTCACTCACTTTTTGATCGTCACCAGTCATAACAACATTACTTGATCCACCCTCCGGAGAAGTAACATAATATACAGATAATACCACCACTAAACTTAGCATTGTTAATAACCATACCGTTTGCTTTTTCAACATCATCTATTCATCCTCCTTCATTTTTTTCGATGCTACAGCTACTCGGTGGCTGGGTACTCCCAGCACTCTCGTAACCGATTCTACAATGGTCTTTTTTATGTGAATGTTGTCAGCACCACCGGCAACGACTAAGACACCGCGAATCTCAGGCTTTTTTGTTTGAATGACAATGGGTGCCTCTTTTTCACCATCTTGGATAATGACAACTTGTTCATCTTTTGAAGAATCCTCTACTTCACGTTTACCACCCTCACGATCTGTCTCTGTAGTTGTTTGGCTCTGCGTGACGGTGTTTTTTTCAACAATCTTCTTTGAGGTGGAATCCACATTTACAACGACATGTACCTCACCAACCCCTGATATTGTTTCTAGCACTTCTTTTAATTGATTCTCATATTCAGCTTCATAATCAGAGATGGAGTCAGTCTTATCACCATTTGTCTGTTTGAATACCTCAGTTTCTTCATTTGATGAGGTATTAGCGGATGTTTGGATTGTGTTCTGTGATTGTTCAGGACTACTTGTAAAAAGATTGCTTACTAGCATAAAAGCAACTCCTAGAACAAAAACTAGAATAAAATAATGATATTTTGATGGTTTCTTCGAGTTTGACTGACCAAGAATGGCTTTAAGTTTATCTATAAAGCTTTCTTTATTGCTCATTTAATGACTCCTCCCCCCTTTCCAGATCCAATGTGATTTTTTCTTCTTCGACTTCCCAAATTTTTGCTAACGATGCTGTGATTACTTCTGTATGAATTTTATCCACAGATTCATTTTTTGTTATGTCTTTGGATGCATCAATATTGACCGGCTCAATAACTTCCACTGTTCCATCCACTGCTACTTCTGTTGCTTCATTTGGTTTTAGGATTACCTGAATATGTTGCAAATCCTTTTGAGAGGCAATGTCTCCTACATTTTCTGATTCGGAAAGAAGGATTGATTCAATCATCACATCATATTTTTGCACCAGCTCCTCTTCTGCCATCGTTTTCATTTGGACAGCCATTTGTTCTAAAATATATGCACGTTGTGAGGCTTGTATTTCTTTTTTCTGAAATTCTATTAAATTTTTTCCGTTTTCATCTTCTGAAACCGCTTGAAGATTGAATTCCGCTAGTACATCATTCATATCTGTTGAAAAAATTTTAAAAATTGGATTGATAATGACAATGATTAACAGTAAACTAATGACCATTTTTGCGTATTTTTGCATAGAGGAATTTGGTAATAAAAGGTCGATAACGACGGCCAGTAAAATAAAAACAATGATATTGGTTATCCATTCTGTTAGAAACGACACTTTATCTCCTCCCTTTTAACGCATCATGATTGTTAAATTACTGGCAGCGATAATAACTGTTAAACTTAAGAAAAACATTAACGACACAATAGCCAATGCAGCAAATATATAAATAACACTTTTACTAATGATGTCTAAACAGGAAATGACCGGTCCACCGCCAAGTGGTTGTAGGATTGCTGCTGCAAATTTATAGATTAATGCAAGAGATAATACTTTAATCGCAGGAAAAGCGACAATAAACAACAGGACCGCTACTCCAAGTACGCCAACCGTGTTTTTCAGTAAAACAGATGCACTGATCACTGTGTCCGTAGCATCTGTAAACATTCTTCCCAGGACAGGAATAAAATTTCCCGTAATAAATTTTGCCGTTCGGATCGTAATTCCGTCTGTTACAGCCGCCGAGGCTCCCTGGACAGATATGACACCTAGAAAAATCGTAAGAAAGGATGCTAATAAACCAATGCTTATATTCCTTAACAAGTTAGCAAGCTGGGTGACTTTATATTGATCTGTTAGTGTGCTTACAATATTCAAAAGGGCAGATAAAAATAATAACGGCAACACAACATTCTGAATCAATAGACCGCTTGTATTCATAAGAAAAATGATGACAGGATGAAAAAATGCTGCCGAGGCTAGTCCACCTGAAGAAGCCATTAATGCTAATAAAAGTGGAATCAGTGCCAAAATAAAGTTCGTCATAGCATGGATCGCTTCATTTGTATACTCAATGGCCACATGAAAACTATTTAGGGCAATTATGATTAACACCATATAAACCAAAGCATATGCCACTTTGCTTACAGCACTTTGATTGAAAGCATTTTGCAATAACTGCAAAAGCATACTGAATATTGTTAGTAAAATAAGTGTACCCAGTAATTTTCCATTCGCTATTAATTCATGAAACATAAATTTCAAAAAAGCTTTTATCCATTCTTGAAAAGAAAGTTCTTTTTCACCATTTAGGAATTGAAGAAGACTACCTTTTTGGCTTTCAGGTAAAAATCCTCCGTATTTTGTCATTACCTCATCCCAATAGGTTTTGATATCTGAGATTTCGAGATTTTCAACCTGTTCATTAACAAAGGTCTCGGCATTTATTTCCAAATCCGAATTGGCTTCTTCTGATGTTTGCTGTGGAGTCGTGGAGGCTTGTACATTTATCGGGACTACTAGAAAAATAGAAACAAAGAATACGAAAGTAAGTATTTGCCGCATTCACACACCTCCAGCTTATTCAGCTTCTTTCTCTCTTCATTAAAGCCACACTTCTTGATAAGAATGAATTATGTTCCTGGTATCATCCCAAGAACCGTCTCAATGATAACCGTTAAAATTGGGATAGCCATGGTAAGAATAAGAATTTTTCCTCCTAATTCAATCTTAGAAGCAATGGCACCTTGTCCTGCGTCTTTTGTAATTTGCGCACCAAACTCTGCTATATAAGCGATGCCGATTATTTTTAGGATTGTTTCAACATAAATCAAATTTACATTGGCATTCAGAGCAATCCGTTCAACCATTCGGACAATTTCATACACTTGATCAATTAAAAACAGAAAAATCACACATCCAACAAATACAACAAGCATAAATGCAAAAGTAGGTTTTTGCTCCTTCACGATCAGGGCAAGAAAGGTTGCAATTAATCCTAGTCCGACAATTTGGATGATCTCGATAAAAATCGCCCCCCCTTACCCTTGAAAAAGAAAGACTGATTTAATCTTTTTAAATAAATCATCTACAATTGATGCCACCATAAACAAAATATAGATGAAGCCAATTAATGTGACCCATTGTGCATACTCCTTCTTGCCCATTTGATCTAAAATTGTGTGAAGGAATGCAACGACGATTCCTATCCCCGCAATTTGAAAAATGGTGTTTATATCTACGCCCATTGCGACAACTCCCTTTCACCTACATCAATAAAATGACTAATAACAACCCCGTTAATACTCCCAAGCTTTTGACCATGCGTTCATATCGGTTTTGTCGATCAATAGCATCTGCTTCTTCTCTTTCTAAATGGGTAAGTGCGAGTCTAATATGCTTTTGCTGTGAAACCCGATCATGCTGACCAAGCGTTTCACCAAATTGCTTTAACACTTCATATTCACCCTGTTTAAAAGCCGTTAAGCGCCATATCTCCTTTAAACTCTCCTCCCATGCACCCTTTACACTTGTGTGTCCTTTTATTAGCTTTTCAGCAAACTGTTCAAAAAAGCCTGATAATGGCTTTGGAAGCTGTTTTGAAATATTCTGTGCTGCCACAATAAGCGAGGTATGACCATACATAATCTCTGCCTCCAAGGATTGAAGGGCAACTTTAAGCTGACGAAGTTGTCTAGTTCGCTGACTTAAATGCTTTGCTGCCTCAAATCCGGCCCAAGTTGTAGCAATAATGATGAGGAACGCACCCATCCATTTGATCATTTACGACACACTTCCTTCTTTTAGTAAGTGTTTACCCTGATGATTTAGGATTTGCTGGACAGTTCCCGGTCCATCTCTTCTTGATAATTCAAGATACCTATCAAACACATTTGCCTCTACCAACGATCTGATGCTCGGTCGATTCATTAATTCACTAGCCTTATATCCATGTACAGAAACAAATAATTGAACACCTGCATGTACAGCTTCTAAAACAGCTTCCGCATCCTCAGCAGTACCGATTTCATCAACCACAAGTACGTCCGGACTCATTGATCTGATCAGCATCATCATTCCCTCAGCTTTAGGGCATGCATCAAGGACATCCACTCTATCTCCTAATCTGTGCTGTGGTACCCCCTTAACACATCCTGCTATTTCAGATCGCTCATCAACAATCCCGACTTTTCGTGAAGGAATATGTTGATAGCCGCTGCTAATTAATCGGGCAAAATCCCGCAATAAAGTGGTTTTTCCAGTTTGTGGCGGACCAATAATAAGGGTATTTAACCACTTTTGATGGTAGACATATGAAACAAATGGTTCCGCAATTCCCAGCTTCTCTCTTGCAATTCGAATATTAAAAGATGTTACATCACGTATCGCTTTAACTCGTCCATTTTCTGTAATCACCCGGCCGGCTAACCCGACACGGTGACCACCACGAACTGTGATATAGCCCTTTTTCAATTCATCTTCTAACGTATAAATTGAATAATGGCTTAGCTCGTTTAATAGATTGATTGAATCTTCATATGTTGTCATCGATGAGAGAAAAATGGGTTTCCCGGCTATGATGACTTCAACCTTTTTCAGGATACGAATACGAATTTCTTCTACTCGAGACAAACTTGCAGGATGAAGCTTTGAGATTTCATTTTTTATTGATTCCGGAAGCATTTCTAGCAACTCTTTCATACCGCTTCCTCCTATTAACCTATTCGTTACTTTAATCTATGCATGCTTGACCACATTCATGACATAAAAGCCCGGAGATTTATTGTGAAACATATGGGCAATTCATCTATTTGTAGATCCCAAAGAGGATAAAAAAAACACCTAATCCAATAAATAGTAGTTTTGCATAAGACAGTTGATCGGCAATATGAAAAATTCCTATTGTCATCGTTACAATAAAAATAACTGGACCAACAATTGCCAATAATGAATTAATCGTTACTGCTTTTTTTACATCATTAAAAACCAACATTAAAATTGCGGCTGTTAATTCAATTCCTGCTGATAAAAATCTAAGACCTGCCATAGCGAATACGGTTGAATCAATATGTGGAAATAAACGTTTCATGTTGTCCTCCTAAAAGCATAAGTTTGTACACCATATGCCAAAGAGAAGTATTTTAGACAGAAAAGATGGAAGAAGATAAAAACAAAATGAATGAATTTCTATCATGAGGTTTGTTACATGGCTATTTATATTGGGGATAAGGGAAGAAGGCAATAAAAAAAGATGCTAACAAAAGTAGCATCTTTTTACACTAAAATCATTACGCACGTGAAACGTAACTACCTTCAGTAGTATTAATAATTAAACGATCACCTTGGTTAATAAAGAATGGTACTTGTACAGTTAAACCTGTTTCAAGGGTAGCTGGTTTAGAACCGCCTGAAGCTGTATCACCTTTAATACCAGGCTCAGTGTCTGTTACTTCCAACTCAACAGTGTTGGGAAGCTCTACACCGAGTGTTTCTGTACCAAACATCATAATTTGAACTTCCATATTTTCTTTAAGGAATTTCAATTCATACTCAATTTGAGATGATGGTAATTCAATTTGATCATATGTTTCTGTATCCATGAATGCATGCTGATCACCATTTGCATAAAGGTATTGCATTCTACGAGTTTCGATTTGAGCTTTCGCTACTTTTTCACCCGCACGAAATGTTTTTTCTTGAACCGCTCCGGTACGTAGATTACGTAATTTTGAACGAACAAAAGCAGCACCTTTCCCAGGTTTCACGTGTTGGAAATCCATTACACGCCAAATACCGTTGTCCACCTCAATCGTTAATCCTGTACGAAAGTCATTTACTGAAATCATGAAATAGTCCTCCTAAGTTGGTAAATAAATAAGGAAACGTGAGCATTTCACTCATAACCTCATTCTTATATGTAAAGAACATGTCTTCCCTATTATAAAATAATAAGATCTTTTGGCGAATGTGTTAAAGTCTCGTTACCATTAGCCGTGATGACTGTATCGTCTTCAATTCTCACCCCGCCAAGACCAGCTACATAAATACCTGGTTCAACGGTCACAACCATCCCTGGTTCTAGAATTGTATCCGATCTAAAAGATAAAGCCGGCCCTTCATGTACTTCCATTCCAAGACCATGTCCTGTTGAATGACCAAAATACTCACCATAGCCATTTTCTTTTATGTAATCTCGAGTCAAAGCATCCGCTTGCTTGCCTGTCATTCCAGGTTTGATACCATTCATTCCGCGCAATTGCGCTTCAAGTACTACAGAGTATATATTTTTCAGTTCATCACTCGGTTCACCAACAGCAAACGTTCTTGTAATGTCTGAGCAGTACCCTTTGTAGTATGCACCAAAATCAAGTGTAACAAAATCACCTTTTTCAATTTCTTTTTCACTTGCTACGCCATGTGGTAATGCAGAACGATACCCTGACGCTACGATGATATCAAAAGATGAAGAAACAGCTCCGTTTTTTCTCATGAAAAATTCGAGCTCATTTGCTACCTCGATCTCCTTTAAACCAGGTTTGACAAAAGTAAGAATATGTTTATACGCAGCATCAGCAATCTCTGCCGCTTCCTTTAATATCTTAATCTCTGAAGGAGACTTTATCAAGCGTAACTTTTCTACTGCACCTGATACCGGGATAAACTCTGTATTTTTCAAAGCATTTTTATACGCTGTATATGTTTGATATGTAACATGATCTTGCTCAAATCCCAATCTCTTAATTCCCATTTTATCAACTTGAGTTGCAACTTCCTCAACAATAGGACCCGTATGTTGGACAATTTCAAAGCCATCTATTTCTTTTGCCGCTTGTTCTGTATAACGGAAATCTGTGATAAACACAGCTTTCTCTTCAGAAATAACTGCTATTCCAGCTGTTCCTGTAAAACCTGTCATATATCTTCTATTGTAACTACTTGTTATAACAAGCCCTTCAATAGATAACTCTTTAAATCGTTTGCGAATGTTTTCTAATTTCATGTTCTACTGCCTCCTATCTTGTCTTTTAATGCAAGAATGGCTAATTCATACCCTTTAAATCCTAACCCAATAATTTGACCGGCTGTAACGGGAGCTGTCACTGATGTATGGCGGAATTCCTCTCTTGCATGAACATTTGAGATATGGACTTCAATAACTGGAACAGTGATGCTCGCAATTGCATCCCGAATGGCATAACTATAATGTGTAAAAGCACCAGGATTGATCACAATGCCATCATACTGTTCATCCGCTTCATGAATTGCGTCAATTAAATCACCTTCATGATTTGATTGAAAACAAGTCACTTCACAGTTGAGCCTTTCACCAAATGTTAAGAGTTCCTTTTCAAGATCTGTTAATGTATTTGACCCGTAAACTCCTGGTTCACGTACACCTAATCGATTTAAATTCGGTCCATTTATAACTAATACTCTCATATATGATTTTACACCTCTTTTCATAAGCAAGGATGTAGTGCCTAAATGTGATGTGCACTTATATTATTAGATACGTTTTAAATGACATTAGAAAACTTGGCTTGTCGCCAAGTCCTAATAGCGAAAGCCTTAGTTTTTCTTATACTATCATCCTAAAATTTATATACTTTTTGATCGTATAAAAAAGAATGTTCATTACATGAACATTCTACCATATCAAGCTATTGATTTCCTTAGCTTTCTAACCTGGTATTGAATTCTTTATATTCAAAGGATATCGAGTATCCGATAAACACCCCGTACAATATATAAAGACATATTGTTGTTACGATGGTTCCACGAGATAATTCTAGAACAGTTTCTACATTTGGAAAAATTGGATTCAGAACAAAAAATACCAGTGCCCACAATGCGACTCCGTAAGCAAGACCAAGCCATACGCCATCGAAACGTCTTAAAATTGCATAATACACTAATGCTGCTCCAATCGAAATTAATCCTATAATAATAATACTTATCATATTACCAACAACGCCATCTTTCCAATTTCCTAATGCGAATGGTTGTAATATCAGGTTAGGACTTACTTCTGTGAAATTCAAAATATAAGCTAGATAGGCCAATGCACTCCAAAAAACTCCACCAATAAATCCAGTTACAATCGACTTCCCCATCACAGACATCGGTTCTTCTTTTTTATTCTGCTCTAAATCTGGTTGATCTTTTTTCTTTTTATCTTCTTTTTTATCTGCCAATTTCCAACACCTCCATTCTTACTATGTCCAATTTTTGCGTATGCATGTTTCCTTATAGATCTTATGGTTAAAATTTACACTTTTTCACCTTTATCATGTCTAGTAAAAAAAAGCGTGGGTATAATGTTAGTATAGGAATAATTTCCAACAATTCGTTTAAACTAAACGTTAGAAAAAGGAAAAATCACGATCATTTGTCCATTATTACCATCCAAATAAACAGTTTAATCGTTCCTTGTAAATTGCTGGCTCTTATAATGTTTATTTCTAAACATCACTCTAGAGGTTTCTTTCTAAATTCTGTATTATAGAGATAATAGTTAATCTCTGATTAAACATTGTTTACTTCCATAATAAGAATTAGATAGGTTGGTGTCACATGGCAAATGAAAAAAAACCTGCATATGGTGGGCAAGCTGTTATCGAAGGCGTTATGTTTGGTGGAAAACACCACTACGTAACAGCCATTCGTCGAACAGATAACTCCATTGATTATTTCCATCTACCTAGGAAAAATCAGAAAACGTTATCTTCTTTGAAAAAAATTCCTTTTTTACGGGGAATTGTCGCGATCATCGAGGCAAGTGCTAACGGGTCTAAGCACTTGAATTTCGCTACTGAGCGCTTTGAAGTTGATCCGGCGGATGACGAGCAGATGATTGAAGAACAAAAGAAAAGTGGTTCAAAATTAACAATGTGGCTCGGCATTGCAGCAGTAGGGGTTCTTTCCTTTTTCTTTGGTAAAGTTATCTTTACGCTTTTACCTGTTTTCTTAGCAGAATTTTTCCGTCCCCTCATCTCTTCGGATTTTGGGCAAATTCTCATAGAAGGTGCTTTCAAACTCGCGTTACTTTTAGCATACATATATGCTATCTCATTTACACCTTTGATAAGACGCGTGTTTCAATACCACGGGGCAGAGCATAAAGTAATTAACACATACGAAAACAATCTAGAGTTAACAGTTGGAAATGTTCAAAGCCAATCACGATTGCATTACAGATGCGGCAGTAGCTTTATTCTCTTTACTGTCATTGTTGGTGTTTTTGTTTACACACTTGTTCCGACAGATCCATTATGGTTAAGAATCGTAAACCGCTTGGCTTTAATACCTGTCGTACTTGGTATTTCTTTCGAAGTACTACAGCTCACAAATAAGGTTCGCCACATTCCGGTTTTGCGATTTTTAGGGTATCCTGGTTTGTGGTTACAACTCTTAACGACAAAAGAACCTACAAATGACCAAGTTGAAGTAGCAATCGCAAGTTTTAATGAACTTCTTCGGATGGAAAAAGAGACTCAGACATCCGCAGAGCAAATCGTGTAATTTGAGCGTATTTTGATTGGTATCTTTTCTTGGAGGTGGTCAGGATGACTCGTCGTACTAATTGGATCGTCATGGTTATTATTTTATTAGGAGTAATAGGTTTTGTCACAACCCTCGTGTCAGAGCCTCTATGGCTTTTAAAACAAATTGCAATCTATGCAGCAATCGCCGGGTTAATTTACCTTATTTATCGATTAGTTTCTAGAAGAAAAATGGGAAAAGAGCAATCTTCCTATTTAAAAGCTGCGAAACAATCCAAAAGACGTTTTGACGACCGAAGTAATAAAGGTTCAAATGTTCGAAACATATCTCAAGTAAAGAAAACAAAAAAAGCCTCTGCTATTAAAAAGAAAAAGCAACAACCTTCACATTTAACAGTAATTGAAGGAAAGAAAGGAAAAAAGAAAAACCGAGCATTTTTCTAATACGACCAATTTTTTAAAAATTCCTTTGTTCGTCTTCGACCTAGCTCTATTAGAGCTAGTTTTTTTTGTTCATTTATTTCGAATTCTGTTGTGACAATGTTTTCAACAGGAATAAACACAATATCTTTTTCATGTCTTTTGGAAATATGTCTGCTATCATGCGCATCTTTCATTGTTTCAAATAGAGCATTAAACATATCAATTGCATTATGAATTTCTTTTGCGGGCCTTTCCTGTTCACTAGAACTCAATTTTATACCTAGAATTGGCCTTTTTTTGACATGTTTACTTTTTTGCTGAAAAAGCCAAATTGGAAAGTTACTAAGTACACCACCGTCAACAAAAATATTAACCCCTTTTGATGTTGTTAGTTTTACAGGTTCAAAAAAATAAGGGAGACTGCAGCTCATTCTCACTGCTTTTGCAACTGAAAAAGATAATGGTTCGATTCCATACTTAAGAAGATCATCAGGCAACACGATTAAACGACCATTTGTTAAATCTGAGGCAACCACTCTTAAACTTCCTACCGGCAAATCCGCAAATGTAGAAATCCCTTTGTTTTTTAACTTTTGAAAGATCCACTCTTCCAGTTTGACTCCACGATATAAACCCAAATTCCAATAGAGTGAAATCCATTTTGTAAATGGGAGCGGTAGAAATGATTTTCGGGCATCTAATAACATTTTCAGGTCTAATTCGTCCATCATTTCTAAAATTTCATCACTTTTATAACCAGCCATGACAAACGCACAAATGATAGATCCTGCACTTGTACCTGCAAGACGTTTAAACTCGAACCCGCTCTTTTCAATCACCTCATATGCTCCAATTAAAGCAAATCCCTTTATTCCACCACCTGAAAATACACCATCAATTTGCATATCTCCTCACCTTCCTCCTTTATAGTGTAAGAGATAGGGTGGAAAAATAGACCAATCGAATTATCATTGGAAAGCAATTTGGTTTCGATATTTCTTGAAGGAAAAAATAAAAAACTCCCGCAACTTGGAGTTTTTTAAAAATAATAATCTGTAATTTTTCTACTGTTTCATTTTTGGATCCAGAACATCTCGTAATCCATCTCCCATTAAATTAAAACCTAAAACGGTTAGCATAATGGCTAAACCTGGAAAGAACAAGGTCCAAGGAGCCTGCATAAGGTATTGCTTTGAATCTGATAACATTTTTCCCCATTCCGGATTTGGCGCTTGAGCCCCTAAGCCAAGGAAACCCAGTGCTGCTGCTTCAATAATAGCTGTTGCAATGGCTAATGTCCCCTGCACAATAATTGGTGTCATACTGTTCGGTAAAATATGCCGAAAAAGAATTCTATTGTCCCTCATCCCTATTGCTTTTGCTGACATTATGTATTCCTCCTGTTTGACACTCAGTACTTTTGATCGTACAAGTCGACCAAAATTCGGAATATTAATGATAGCGATTGCAATTAGTGCATTTTGCAAGGATGGTCCAAGAATAGCTACAACTGCAATAGCTAGCAATATACTAGGAAATGCTAACATAATATCAAATATCCTTGAGATGATTGTATCAACCCATCTTCCGTAATAACCTGCAATAATACCAAGAAACGTACCAATTATCGCAGACCCTAATACTGAAAAGAAACCAACCCATAGAGATATTCTTGCACCGTAAAGAACGCGGGAAAAAATGTCTCTACCAAAATCATCAGTCCCAAACCAGTGTTCATTAGATGGGGCTAGTAATCGTTTAGACAGTTCTTGGTCTTTAAAACCATATGGAGCAATAATAGGTGCTAGTAATGCCAGGATAAGGAAAAAAATCACAAGTCCTAATCCAACCAAGGCTAATTTATTTTTACAAAAGGTTTGCCACGCCTCTTTCCATGGTGGTGTAACCTGTTCTTCTGCTAACTTATTCAAAGTATGAGGTTTATTTTTCGCAACCTCTGCCATTGATATCCCCCCTTTTCGTTATTGATGATATTTAATTCGCGGATCGATAACGGCATATAATAGATCAACGACTAGATTAATCAAAACAAAAATCGCTGCGATCATTAAAATTCCTGATTGAATAACCGGGTAATCACGGTAACTGATGGCATCATAGAGATAACGGCCAATACCAGGCCACCCGAAGATTGTTTCAGTCAAAATTGCTCCACCTAAAAGGAGACCTGTCTGCAGCCCAATAACTGTTAAAACGGGTATAATGGCATTTTTTAAAGCATGTTTATATACAACCCAAAACATGTTTAATCCTTTTGCTTTCGCAGTGCGGATATAGTCTGATTTCATTACTTCAAGCATGGTGGAACGTGTCATTCTTGCGATAATAGCCATTGGAATGGTAGCAAGGGCAAGGCTGGGAAGAATCAAGTGTTGAATAACCTGTACAAACTGATCTGCTCTACCTTGAAGAAGTGTATCAACCATATAAATATTCGTTATCGCCTCAACAGGATTTCTTACATCTTCCCTTCCTGTTGACGGTAACCATCCTAATTCAATCGAGAACACCCATTGCTCCATTAAACCAAGCCAGAATATAGGCATTGACACACCGATTAATGCTAAAACCATCGCAAGATAATCAAACCAAGAATTTGAAAACCACGCACTGATAATCCCTGCATTGACTCCAATAACGATCGCAATAATCATCGCTACAAGTGTAAGTTCAATGGTTGCAGCCAGATATGGCCATATTTCCTCATTTATCGGCCCTCTTGTCCGTAATGATGTACCAAGATCTCCTGTAAAAAGGGCTTGTAAATAATCGACATATTGGATAAACCATGGTTTATCTAATCCTAATTCTTTTGTTAATGTAGCAATCGCCTCTTTTGTAGCCTTTTGTCCAAGGATGACCTGTGCCGGGTCGCCGGGAATTGCCCGAATAATGGCAAACACAACCAATGTCATTCCAAACAAAACAGGTATGAGTGAAAACAGTCGACGAATGGTATAGGACAACATATGCTCACCTCTTTTTTATTAACATGCAGGTTTAGGTATTTTAACGCCCCCTTTTTATAGAGGAGAAAGAAATCAACTAGCTAGACTTAAAGTAATGTTCACATAGGGACTACGTTTACTAGGAGAGAAAAGTATGCCAATTCAATTTTTTCAGGCGATATAAGGGAGACTATGTCTCCCCCTTTAACAACCTTATTTAAATTCAACTTTTGTCAACGCTTCTGAGCCGGTAGGATGTGGGAAGTAATTAACAATATCACTTGTTCCGGCTAATAAAGGTGTAGAGTGAACAAGTGGAACCCAAGGTGCATCTTCATGAATAATTTCTTGTGCCTGCTTATATAATTCATTTCGTTTATCTTGTTCTGTCTCTTTTTGAGCATTTATTAACACATCATGAAGTTCATCATTACTATAGTAAGAATAGTTGTTGCTTCCGATACTATCTTTATCTAAGAGGGTATATAAGAAGTTATCAGGATCACCATTATCACCGGTCCAGCCTAACATGTATGCATCAAATTCCCCTTTTGCTGCTTTTTCCAGGTATGTTGCCCAATCAACTGACTGAATTTCAGCTTTAACGCCAATTTCCGCAAATGATGCTTGAATAACCTCCGCAACCTTCATTCCTTCCGGCATATAAGGTCTTGCTACCGGCATAGCCCATAGATCCATGTCAAATCCGTCTGGATACCCAGCTTCAGCCAACAACTCTTTCGCCTTTTCTAAATCATAAGAATAGTCTTCAATTTCATTGTTATATCCTTCAATTGAAGGCGGCATTGGATTCTTTGCAGCCTCCGCTTTTCCACCATAAAACGCATCAATTATTCCTTGTTTATCAATCGCATGGTTTAACGCCTGGCGGACAAGCTTATTATCAAATGGCGGTCGATTTGTCGTAAAACCTAAGTATCCAACATTCATAGATGGTCGCTCAATTAATTGTAATTGATCATTATTAGTGACGGTCGCTTCATCAGAATTATTCACTCCATCCATTAAATCAATTTCTCCGTTCGCTAAAGCATTTAGCCTTGCCGTATTTTCAGGAATAACTCTGAATATTACTTGATTTAACTTTGGGAATCCTTCCATCCAGTAGCTTTCATTTTTTTCCAAAACAATTCGGTCATTCTGCTTCCATTCTACAAATTTAAACGGACCTGTACCGACTGGATTTTTCCTGAAATCATCACCATGTTCCTCAACAGCTGTTGGACTCGCAATGCCGAATGGAGACATGGCTAAATTTTTTAGAAATGGAGCTTGGGGACGGTTAAGTGTAAATTCAACTGTATACTCGTCTAGAGCTTTAACCTCTTTAATGACATGGCCTTCTTCTCCCTTAAATCCGCCGAACATCGTGTAGTAAGGAAAATCATCTGCATTCCCACTCATCCAACGATTAAAGTTAAATACAACAGCATCTGCATTAAAATCTGTCCCATCATGGAACTTCACACCCTGACGGAGCTTTAAGGTGTAAGTTAGTGCATCATCAGACACCTCCCACGATTCGGCAAGGCCAGGATGTAAGGTCGTATCTTGCTCACCATACTCAAGTAGTGTTTCAAAAATATTTTCCGTTACTTTAAAGGTTTCTCCCTCTGTTGTTGTAATAGGATCCAGTGATGTAGAATCCCCTCCACGCCCAAACACCAGTGTGTCCTTTTTGGTTTCCGTATTGTTTGAAGGCTGTTCTTCTCCACCCGCTTCTTGATTTGAATTTCCACTACATCCAACTAGAAGCATGCTTAGTGCTAACAATGAAACTAGTAACCACTTCATATTCTTTTTCATTTCCATTTCATACCCCCATTAATTATTTATCATCAATGCTGCTAGTCAGCGATTGTATAGATGACAAGCAACAAAATGACCACCAATGTTTTGATCATTAGGTCTAATTGATTTACAAATGTCCATACCTTCTGTACACCGTGTATGAAAGGCACATCCTGAAGGCGGATTTGAAGGACTTGGCATTTCTCCCGATAAAGGAACGTTATGACGAATAACATCAGGATCAGCAATTGGAACTGCAGACAACAGTGCTTTTGTATATGGATGCATAGCCTCTTTATAAAGTTCCTCACTATCTGCTAATTCAATCAATCTACCTAAATACATCACTCCTACCCTGTCACTTATATGACGAACAACACCAAGGTCATGTGCAATAAAAATATAGGTAAGTTGGAATTCTACCTGAATATCTCTCATCAGGTTTAATACTTGAGCCTGAATTGATACATCCAAAGCTGAAACAGGCTCATCCGCAATAATTAATTTTGGTTTTGTCATAAGGGCCCTTGCTATCCCAATTCTTTGTCGTTGTCCACCGCTAAACTGGTGTGGATACCTTCTAGCATGGTGACTACTCAAGCCGACAATTTCCAACATCTCATTTACCCTTTTCTTTCTTTCCTCCTTTGTCCCTATTCGATGGACAATCAATGGCTCTTCCAAAATTTTTTCAATCGAGTGTCTTGGATTTAAGGAGGCATACGGATCTTGAAAAACCATTTGGATATCTCTCCGTACCTTTCTTAATTCATTTTTTGTCATTTTCGTAATCTCTTTATCTTCAAATACAATCCTTCCATCACTTGCCTCTATTAATCTCATTAGGAGACGACCTGTAGTTGATTTCCCGCAGCCACTTTCTCCAACAATGCCTAAAGTCTCTCCTTTCTTCACATAGAAGGATAGATCATCAACTGCCCTCACTTCTCCCGTTTGTTTCCCTAGTAATCCATTATTGATTGGGAAGTTTTTTTTCAATCCCTCAACTTGAAGAAGAAATTCTGTCATTTTTATCAACCTCCCCACTCTTTTTATGCAAAAAGCACCGCACATCATGTCCTTCCTTCATCATTTTATATAAGCTTGGCACTTCTTCTAGGCATTCACCATATGCATCCTCACATCGCGGGGCAAAACGACATCCTTGATGTGAACTGCCATGACTCTGAATTTGGCCAGGTATACTATATAAGCGTTTTATTTTCCCTCTTATATCAGGGATGGATTTTATTAACCCCTTGGTATATGGGTGCTTAGGATCCTTTAAAATAGTCTTAACATCACCTTGTTCAACAATTTGTCCAGAATACATGACAAGTACCCGATCACAAATCTCTGCAACTACACCCAAATCATGAGTGATGAAAATAACCGAGGTATTCATGTTTGTATTTAGTTCTTTCATAAGTGTTAAAATTTGCGCTTGAATCGTAACATCAAGAGCCGTCGTGGGCTCGTCTGCTATTAAGACACGGGGATTACAAGCCATCGCCATAGCGATCATCACTCTTTGTCGCATTCCGCCGGATAGTTGGTGCGGATACTCACTTATTATTTCTTCTACTCTAGGAATTCCTACTAATTTCAACAATTCAATTGCTTTCGTTTTGGCTCCCTTTTTTGTTACATCAGTATGTAATCGAAGTGCTTCTGTTAATTGATTTCCAATTGAAAACAAAGGATTTAACGAGGTCATTGGTTCTTGGAAAATCATTGATATTTGATTTCCTCTAATCTTTCTCATCTTTTTCTCGTTTAGCTTGATCAAATTTTTCCCCTCAAACAAAATTTCACCGTTTTCGATCAACCCTGGAGGACTTGGAATTAACCCCATTGCAGCTAATGATGTTACACTCTTTCCACTACCAGACTCTCCGACAATCCCTACTATTTCTCCCTTGTATAAATCAAAACTAATATCTTTTACAGCCGGCACTACCTTTTTTTCAGATCTAAATGATACACTTAAATTTTTTATTTGGAGTATTGGTTGTTTACTCAATTTCTCACCACCATTATTTTATTAAAATGATAAACTATTAAAATATAATGAAAGTACTGAATATTATTGCATAATACAGTTATGCTCATTGTCATAATCGGTCGTTTACACATAAGTTTCGTTCGACAATGATTTCACTCCTTGTTTAACGCATTAAAGCTGATGCATATTAAAGGGTTAAATTCTATCATTCTAGTATTGAATATGTGACTTGCATATTTTTCTGTATACTTTTTATTAAAATAATAATTAATATAATTTCCTTCTTGGTTTCGACTATATAAAAAAAGCGATGGGTCGTAGTGGTTCTACTTCCCATCGCTTTTTATGATTCTTCATTATTCTTTTGTATTTTACGCAGAGTATTGACTCTTTCTTCATTTTCCTCAAAGTACTGAACTAAGTCTCCAATTCGGTCAATAGCATTCCAACTTAAATGATGTTCAATACCTTCCACATCATCATAAATCTTATCTTGATCAACACCGATTATTTGAAGAAATTGCTCCAAAAGTTCATGTCGATAAACTAAACGCTTACCTGTTTTCTTCCCTTTATTTGTTAAAACGAGACCTCGATATTTTTCATATATGAGGTATTCATCTTTATCAAGTTTTTGAACCATCTTTGTAACAGAGGAGGGATGTACGGCCAATGCTTCGGCTATATCGGAAACTCGAGCATATCCTTTGTCTTCAATAAGTAAATAAATCTGTTCTATATAATCTTCCATACTTGGTGTTGGCATGTTGGTCCCTCCATATTCGCCGAACTTTTTAACGACATCATTACAATTTTACATGAGTTTGTTAATCATGACAAGTTATGGTTGTATTGCAGGAAAGAAAAGGACCTGACATCGTCTGTAGCTTTGAAATAAAGTTTGAACAAAAATACCCAACAAACCCACATCTTACGTTAAATTGAAAGAATCCGTTTTGAAAAAAGTTTGATCAAAACGGATTCACTCTTTGTGAAGTATTGCAC
>Ga0180215_1000120_pt1 | contig 117430 bp, 123 predicted proteins | sample eDN3rd37CBELigBY_FD_128871 | JGI IMG/M metagenome (GOLD analysis project Ga0180215, IMG submission 128871) | Enriched backyard soil microbial communities from Emeryville, California, USA - eDNA 3rd pass 37_C BE-Lig BY (version 2) (version 2) | ecosystem: Environmental > Terrestrial > Soil >... | reverse complement strand
CCTTGAGCAGGCTTCTCATGGACATTTTCTTGCTTTCCCTAATTGATTTTGTCCTTGAGCAGTCTCCTCATAGACATTTCCCTGCTTTTGCTACTGGATTTTGTCCTTGAGCAGGCTTCTCATCGATATTATTAATTAGCTAGTGGAATTTTAATGCTAAATTTTGTTCCCCGCCCTTTTTCACTAGTAACGGCAATTTGCCCTTCATGGAGCTCAACGAGGCGCTTTACGATGGATAATCCAAGACCAAACTCTCCGTACGGATTGCTTGTTCGAGATAGATCTGCTTTATAAAAGCGGCGCCAAATTTTCTCAATCTCATCCGGGTCTATTCCGGTTCCGGTATCTTCAATTTCAATTAGCGTTTCCTTCTCAACGACCTTGCCTCTCATAGTAATAGTCCCATTGCTAGTAAATTGAATACTATTTTTAGTAATATTGATTAAAATTTGTAGGATCCTGTCATAGTCTGCGAATACCGTTGCCCCGTCTTCTACTTCTATTTGAATTTCATTGCTCTTTTCATTTGCCTGTAGGTACAGTTGTTCTTTGATGATATCTAAAAGCTCATCTAACTCAATTTCCTCTTTGGAAAGCTTTACTTGATTGGATCGAATTTTTTCATAATCTAGATTTTCATTTACTAGACGAATCAGTCGTTTCGTTTCCTTGCTAACAAGATTGATTCCCTTTTCTTTCTCAGCTTCTGGAATCATATTATTTCTTAAACCTTCAATTACTCCACTAATTGTTGTCAGGGGCGTACGCATTTCGTGAGAAACGTCAGCCATGAATTGGCGCCTACGATTTTCTAAGCTTTCAATTTCCTCCATTGAGCTATTCAGTTTATCGACCATTTGGTTAAAATCTTTTGCCAATTCACCAATTTCATCAAAATTGGATGAAGGCACGCTTACATGATAATTCCCTGCAGAGACCATTGAAGTTGCCGCTTGGATTTTTTTTATTCTCTTCACATGTAGCTGAGATAAGAACCAACTTAGCAGAATTGAGCCACCTAGTGCAATGAGCGCTGCATAAAGAAGATATCGATTAATCTCGCTAATCATTTCCTGGGTTCCTTGTATCGGGGAGGTGAGGAGAACCCCTCCAATAAAACTCCCACCGATGATATAAGGAACGGCTACAAAGGAAACATCCTGGTCAAACCTCTTTAAATCGTACTTACTAACAATCGTCTCTCCCGCTTGTAATCTTCGCCATTCTTTTTGTGTTAAGACAAGAGGCGGTCCTTGCCATTTAATAGGGTTCAGCAATTGAATATTTTCATCAAAAACACTGAATTGAATGTCTCTCCCAAACAATACATTGGCATATTGATTGATAACCTGCTCTGGACGGTTATTGCCTTGCTCCAAATCTAACAGAATGTTTTCCCCATAATTAATCAGTTCATCTGTCTTATCCTTGTAAACAAGGGTTTCAATGTATTGAGAAAATAAAAGACTCAAAACGATAAAAGCTACTAAAAGCACACCAATATGACTAAAAATCTGCTGATACAAGTATTTAATCTTCACTCTGGTCCACCGACTCGTCGAATTTGTAACCTACTCCCCACACTGTATGAACGAATGGCTGTGAGGCTGTCCCTATCTTTTTCCTTAGCCTTTTTACATGGACATCCACTGTCCTTTCATCGCCATAAAATTGGTAGCCCCAGACTCTTTCTAGCAGTTGTTCCCTTGTAAATACTTGTCGGGGATGTTGAGCAAAATAGGTCAACAGATCAAATTCTTTTGGAGTAAGATTAAGAATTAAGGTCCCCTCCTTAAACACTTCCCTGGAATCCTTATCTATTTTTAGATGCTTTGTTTGGATGATGCTTTTGGGTTCCTGTTCTCCATTGTTCCGCTGATATCTACGAGCCACCGCTTTGATTCTAGCCATTAGCGCGAGCGGACTAAACGGCTTCGTGACATAATCATCCGCACCCATTTCTAACCCTAAGACCTGATCTGATTCACTATCTTTCGCCGTTAACATAATAATCGGGATTTCGCTATTTTCCATCCTGATTTTACGACAAAGACTTACACCGTCCATTCCTGGAAGCATCCAGTCAACAATAAGCAGATCCCATTCGCCCGTTTTGAACTCGTGATAGCCTTTTAGACCATCATGGACAAATTTCCCGTCCATTCCTTCCTTAAGGAAAAACATTTCAATCATTTCACAAACACTTTCGTTATCTTCAATAACAAGAATTTTCATTGTATCCCCTCACCTTAATGTTCCTTACCCTTAAATTAAGCTTTCATCATTTAATAATCAACTCTGTCCCTACCAAATTAAAAATTCATTCAACGCTTTTCGACCCTTTAATTGAAAAAAACCACATCAACACTGAATGTGGTTTAAACCATTAACTTAGTTGCTTGTTACGAAATAATAAGTAGATATACAAAAGAATTGAAATTAATATGGAAATTGCTGAGGTAACATAGATACTTGCATATCCCCATAAATGCCCAATCTGACCAAATATAATAGCCCCAATTCCAACCCCTAGGTCAAAGAAAGAAAAAAAGGTGGCATTGGCCATTCCTTTACGATTTGGCTTCGCCTTTTCAACTGCCCATGCCTGTAAGGCTGGCTGAACTGATCCAAACCCGAGACCATAAATGGCTGCAGCAAGAAACAAAATGAAACTGTTTGGGAGCCATGCAAGTAGAACCATCGCGACAAGAATGAATGCAGCTCCAGGAATAAACACTGCTTGATGCCCTTTACGGTCATACAGCTGTCCAGCAAATGTTCTAGAAATCATAAGAAACAGAGCGTAAATGAGGAAATACCATTCGATTCCTGCTACTCCTTTTTGCGTAGAGTATAATGGAAGAAAAGTCGCAATCCCCCCAAATGTAACTGTGATAAAAAATAATAACATCGATGGTTGGAGTGCACTTTTTTCATAGAAATCCCATTTTGCAGTTACTGCAGGAGCACTGCTCTTTTCTACTCCCTTATAATGAATTCTCGTGGCCATAAAAAAAGCTAAAAAGCCTAACCCTGCACAAACAAAAAATAAGGATTTAAAGGATATGATCCCTGCTAAAGCTAAGCCAAGTGAGGGCCCAAGCGCTAGGGCGATATTTCCTGATAGTCCGTAATAACCTAATCCTTCCCCTCTTCTACTCGCTGGTACAATATCAGTTGCAATCGTACCAGAAGCAGTTGTAGAGAATCCCCATCCTACTCCTTGAATAATTCTAAGGAAAAACAATAAAAACATCCCGGTTGCAAAACCAAATGATCCTACCGAGACTACAAAGACTGCGAGTCCAATCAAATATACAAAGCGGCGCCCCTTTGACTCGAGAGCGTGTCCTGCATAAGGGCGAAGAAGCAAGGCGGAAAAAGTGAAAATCCCTACCACCAAGCCAATTAATTGATCGTTCCCACCTAAATATTCTACAAACAGAGGAATGGTTGGTAACGTCATTTGAAAACCAAGGAAAATAAAGAAATTGGCAAAGCATATTAATATAAAATCCTTCGTCCATATTCTTTCCTTTACACCTGCACGTTGCCCTACAAGTTGTTTCTCCATTTTATTCCTTCTCTCTACCTTAAAAATAGCTTCGCTTTTAAACTAAATTGCTGACCATATACCTTAATCAGCAATAGGGTTACTGAACGTTTTAAAAAGAGTGTACCTCTCTTTAATAAATCACTAGTTTAAAAATAGTTAAACATAAACCAATAAAAAATCCACAAACAGCGCCATTGACACGAATCCATTGGATATCCTTGCCGATATTATTCTCCATCATATCAATTAAGGTATCCGTATCTAACTTATCAAGGTTTTCTTTGACAAGAATTCCAATTTTGGAATGATTATTTTCAATGGCAGTGGCTACCTGATTATGTAACCATTTTTCAATAGAGGACATTTTTTCACTATCCTCCTGAATAGCATTAAGATAACGGAGGACGACTGGGTTAACATAATCATCAATAAAATCTTCTTGAGCAACAAACAAAAGGATTCGTCCCTTCGCCGTATCTAAGAGACTGCTAATTTGTCTTCCCAGTTCTAGCTCACTGACCAACTTATTTTTCCATTCATTGATTTCTTCCATTAACTTTTCCCGGTTCTCGATTCCAACTAATTCCTTCCTTATCCACTCGAGGATTAAAGTCCGGTATCGATTATCTGGATTCCTAACATTTTTAATCCTGTTCAGGATGAATGTTTGCATCATCTGTCCAATCCGCTCTTCATTCATCATTTGATTAAACGATTGAATGGCAAACTTTAAAAGTCCGTCTGCTTCAGTTGTTTCGATCAGTTGCTTCCCTACCTTGCCCATCGTAAGTTTTGCTTCATTTGTCGCCGCCCACTTCCCCGTTTCCTCGAGAATATAATTGAAAGCTGCTTCATCATATTTCCGGTCCACGATTCCATCTGCAACAGATTTGAGGAGTCTTGATGCGTCTACCTCCAGTAAGTATCCTTTTATTTCTTTTTCAAGTAGTGGCGCTAACTTTTTAAAGTCTATCCTTGTGAGGGAATCTTGAATGAGCGAGTGGACAACTTTTTTTGTATACTCTTTTTGTATTTCCCTATGTACCACCATTAAAATCTTATCTGTGAAGTTAATCTTTCCGATCTTCGCCATAATGCTCGTCACTGTGAGCCAGTCTTTTTCAAGCATCCGGACTAAAGCCTGGGTTAGCCTTTCTCGGTTTTTTGGGAGCAAGGCTGTATGTGGAATTGGAATGCCTAACGGATGTCGGAACAAAGCAGTGACTGCAAACCAGTCCGCTAAACCACCAACAAGACCAGCCTCAAAAGCTCCTTGTAATAATTTCCCCGTTAATGTGTCCTGAAAGGGGATCGTAAGTAAAAAACCCAAACCCATTACAGCGAGTGAAACACCAGCTAAATACCTTGATTTCTTTTCTTTTTTATCCATATTTCTCCCTCGAGCCATTATTTTTGTCTTCCTATATTATTGTATAAAATTCCAACATTTTCAAACGAACGATTTACACCTTTTATTATAAACATAATTGATATAGAGATAAAAAAAGAACGCTGGAATGAAATCCGAGCGTTCCTCTTTAAATGGTATTTTTTAGGAAAGTAAAGCCAGTTGCATGTTATTAAAGAGTTCAGAAGCTATTAGGAAAAACATGGCTCAAACACCCATTCTTTATCTTCTACCGTTCGAATGATAGCTATGATTGATTAAATAAACAACAATAGACTGATGGCCATTAAAGCCATGCCTCCTATGAGACCATATATAGACATATGTGCTTCATCGTATTTTTTCGCAGCTGGAAGTAGTTCATCCAAGGAAATAAACACCATGATACCAGCTACAGCTGCAAAAATGATTCCGAACATAATATCGTTTAAAAAAGGCATTAAGAATAGGAACGCGACAATTGCCCCAATAGGCTCTGAAAGTCCAGATAAAAAGGATAGTTTAAAAGCCTTTTTCTTATCTCCGGTTGCAAAATAGACAGGGACAGATACAGCAATTCCTTCAGGAATATTGTGGATGGCAATAGCAACTGCAATGGCAACACCTAGAGCTGGGTCTTGGAGGGCAGATGTAAACGTAGCAATTCCTTCAGGAAAGTTATGAATGCCTATTGCCAATGCTGTAAAAACGCCCATTTTCAGTAAAGCAGGGTCTTGACTGACGTTTTGATTATTCATATCCTCAACTTTCTTGAGTTCATGTGGATTTGATTGTTTTGGGATAAACTTGTCGATTAAGGCGATTAGAACCATTCCGCCAAAGAAGCCTCCAACAGTAATCCAATTGCCTAATCGATCCCCTAATGATCCGGTTAGCGCATCTTGGGCTTTCACAAATATTTCAATCATGGATACATAGATCATTACACCTGCTGAGAATCCCAGAGCCAATGATAAAAACCTTGTATTTGTTCTAGATGTAAAAAAAGCTAAGATACTGCCAATCCCGGTGGCGAGCCCAGCCATTAACGTTAAACCAAAAGCAAATAATATATTTTCAGGCATATAATATCCCCCATCCTTATTATGCTTCACTGCTTATATTTTCAGTCTATGCACAATTCTAAGAAAGTTTCCTTTAGGAAACATTTTAACCACAGGTAAACTAACGGTCAAGAAGAAAAGCTTGAAGGGCGTTATGTATCGATTAGTCCGATAGTTCCTCTTAGCCAGTCCACTATAAAAATTCTTTGCTTCAGTTCAATTAAAGAATTACTTCATCTACTGGCCTTCCAGTGTTTATCGGGCCTAACCAAGAAGGTCCTTTGGGTCCCCTTCCCTCCTTTAGGAATCTTAATGATTCCCATCAATCCACACAGTGAACATAATCATTTGAACTCCACAAAAAAACCCTTCTTCTAGTTACGCTAGAACAAGGGCTCCGTATATGAGGGCTCCACTAATTACATATGCAGGGTGAACCTTTAATTTTTCCATTAAAAGATAAGAAATGCCGCCAATCAGGATGGTTTGGAAAGCACCAACATCCTCATAGGAGGAAAGAAAAAAATCATAAGTCATCACACCTAGTAGCACTGCTATAACTGGTCTAACGACAATGGTTAGCCTTTTTACTCTGGGTGATTCTTTATATTTCATTAACAAACTAAGCAAACCAAGCATTAATATGAGGGACGGTGCCACGGTAGCGAATACTCCAACAGCTGCCCCCAGAACGCCGGCTTGTGTATAACCAATGTACCCAGCCATTTTTGTCGCGACTGGACCGGGGAGTGCGTTCCCAATAGCGAGTACTTCACTGAATTCATTAACTGTCATCCAGCCATACTCATCAACAACTTCGTTCTCAATGAGTGGAATCGAAGCAGGCCCCCCACCATAGCCAAGGATTCCCGGGACGAAAAAGGCCCAAAAGATTTTAAGATAAATCATAAATCCCTCTGCTCCTTTGTCTTTTCTCCTTCATTGAAATTCTTTTTAAGGAGTGCGCCTGCCAATAAAACAAAGATTAGAATAGCTGGATGGAGATGAAACACTTCTAATAGGAGAAAACTACCCAAAATGAGGCCCACTGACCATTGCCATCCAAGGACGGATTTGCCAGACTTTTTAACAAACCCCCATGTAAGAAGCGCGAGCATAACTGCAACAACCGGTACAACAGCCTCGGCCATTCCTTGCACCCATGGTTCATCTTTATATGCTTGTAAACTTGTTAAGAGAATAATCAAGAGAATAATGGTCGGTACAACCGAAGCAATCAAGGCATTAAACATGCCAAGAACGCCCCCAACCCTATACCCAATATATCCTGCCATCTTCGTGGCTACGGGTCCTGGAAGTGCATTCCCTAACGCTAAGATGTCACTAAATTCGTCGCTATTCATCCATTTGTATTTTTGAACGACTTCTTTATGAACAAGAGGGATTGATGAAGGACCACCACCATATCCAAGTAAACCTACTCGTAAAAATGCCAAGAAAATTTCTTTTTGTCTCATAGGAACCCCTTCAAACATTTTGTAAAACTTATGGCCATCTAATCTAAGACTGATTTTTTAAAATCATAAAGCCAATCTTACGCTCAAAGTAAAGTTGCAAACCCACTTCTCAAAAGGATTGTCTGTTAGTGAATAAGTTAGATAGATGAAATAAACAAAAAACAGCTACACAAGAGAAGAGACTATTCTAACGTTTATTTTCCCCAAATCCATTTAAAACCTTGCTTCATCATTCTTCCATAGCAAAAAGGCTGCCGAGTAATTATTTCTCGGCAGCCTTTACGTAAGTTTCGCAAAATGTTCAAGATCACTATTTTCCCCAATAACAAGTAAAATATCATCTGCTTCCAATTTCTCTTCTGGATCTGGAGCAATATTGATTTGATTTTTTTCCTTAATAGCCACGACGGTTACATTGTGTTTAGCCCTCAGATTCAGCTCACGCAAATTTTTCCCCCTCATACTTTTAGGTACGTGAATTTCTTCTATACTAAACCTTTCTGAGAGCTCAATAAAATTTAGTACATTAGGGGCTGCCGTTAAGTAGTGGGCGACTCGCTCACCCATATCTTTTTCTGGAAAGATTACCTTATCTGCTCCAATTTTAGATAATACCTGACCGTGGTTTTTGGTTAAGGCTTTTGCAACGACGTGTTTGACGCCCATTTCTTTTAGTAAAAGCACAGCCAAGATACTTGCTTGTATATCATCCCCAATCGCCACAATCACAGTATCAAAGTTTCTTATCCCGACATCTCTCATCGTTTCTTCTTCTGTCGCATCTCCAATCACCGCGTAAGAAACAGAATCCTTGTGATCATTGATATTTTCCTCATTTTTATCAATTGCGAGTACCTCATTGCCTTCTTTATATAAGGTGGTTGCAACACTTGAGCCGAACCGTCCCATCCCAATGACTGCATACTGCTTTTTCATTTTAGAATTTTCCCTCCTAACCAATTATTGTTATACTTTCTTTTAATTTGAGCGTTTATCACACCAATTAGTACTCGCAAATAAAACTTTGCGTTCGTCTTGAGTAGAATTTTCATTCAATCTTACAGTAGTAATAGTTTCACTTTGTGCATTTTTTTATTAGCCAAAAGGCAGGCTGGTATAAACAAAAAGCAGCCCCTGATTATAGGTAAAAGAGCTGCTCTGTTCAAAACGTCTTATGTTCTTAAATACGTAAAGTATGGGAGTACTATTGCAAGGAAAGCAAGTAAGAAAACAGCCACCGCCCCAATTTTATTTTGATTCTTCCACAAGGATATCGCGAACCCTATCGTATAAATAAAAACCAATAGAACTGAAATCCATATAATAGTGTTCAATCCCTTATCCCCTCATAACTAGGAGTTTTTGGCTGTCTACCGAATTTTCCGAAGCGGAGTTCGACATCAATCTCCACTTTCATATCAGGATACGTTTTCATCCAGTCAAAATCCATATATTCCTTTAAAGTTCTAAACTCCTTGCGGGCATGTAACGACCAACCAAAAGGCTCTGCTTTAAATTCCTCTTGAGTACTTCGTACAAGGCTCATTGCCTCTCTTTCCATTAGCTTTTCAAAAGCTCTACGTATTTCTTCTATCTTCTTTTTATTTTCAACAGGGTTTTCCATACTTGGATCCGTTAGTACATCGATTGTCAATGGAAGTGTTACGTGTATACGCGGTGGTTTCGCTTTTAAATCCAGCTCTACAGTCGTTTTTTTCTGTTGTATAAGTCTCACTGTTAACTGGTAGTTCTCATGGAAGGGGTCGGGAAACACCGTCAGGACATCACGTACAGGTATAGCATCATGCAAAAGCATGGCAATTCTAGTTTCAACACCTGTCATGGTCCCAATCATCTTCCCTTCTAAAAATACAGCAGATCCTAGAAACTGCCCTGTATTGGTTTGGCCTTCCACCTTCAACTCACCAGCAAGTTCATCATTCTCATTTACTCGATACTTATTCTCTTTAGTAGGCATTTGGGCTGTGGCATATATACTTAAAAAAAGATTTGCATCCTCCTCAGTGACTCTGAAAAAATGATGCAATTCAGACTTTGGAATGATGCCAATTTCAACACCACGTTGGATCATATTCTCATAGTATTTGTGAGGTCGCTTTAAAAATAATGGTTTGTTTTTCGCAAAAAAGTCTTGAACCTTCTCCTTTGTTACAGCTAAAATGACATCTCGTTTGATTTCTCTGTCCTTTTCTGAGGTATAAAGAAATCGCATAAAATCTTCCTCTTGCGCTAATTCCTCAGAGACAAAAATTACATTTAAAAGGTCGTAAGATATTTCCCTTGCAACAACAGAATTTGCATTGTTCCTCATCGAGATAAAGTCTGAGGCCCGCATTGTTACTGTCATCAATGCAGGTTCATCGGTAGCCCCGCCAGTCTGTGACGTACCAACTTCTGGATTCGCAATCAAATAGGTTACATTGATTTTTCCATTTTCTTTTGCTTTATCTAGACCAATGCCAATTACAAACACCTGCCGGTCAAGGCCTTTTTGGTCCCAGCAGCCAGTTACATTCAATAGGAGAAGAACCAAAAGGCATACTTTACATATCCTTTTTAACTTCATTTTTAAAGTCCCCCCTAACCTTAGCGATCAGCCACATGAAGCAAGGCAAGAGAAAGAAAATAGGGCTTAAAATCATTAGCAGCTGTTCCCGTAAGTAAGGCACTGTATAGGTAGCGAATTGGGGAGAAGTTCCAAGGAAAACAATGAGAACTACCATGACTGGGACAAGATATTCGTACTCTTTAATTTTAAAGATCCCACCGAATAATACGAGAACCATATATAGATAAAAGGAAAACCGAATAAACGCTGCAATTAACCAAAATGGCAAAAATATGCTTTCTACATTTTTCAAAAACCCAATCGAGATATAAAGAATAGCCTCATGAAACGGATAGCTTATCACTTCTATTGAAGTAAAATCAAAGAGCATGACATAGATGATAATCGCAATGGTTATTTCGACCAACACAAACGAAAATGCTATGAACGTTCCCTTTTTAAATTCTTTAAAAGAATTCACAACGGGAGCAATGATTCCAATGAAGTAGAAATCCGCAAAGATCGACATTTTACTAGCAGCCGTTTTGACAATTTCTTTGGTACCAGGCCCCCATAGTGGAAAGAGAAACTTTGAGTTCCCTTTTGTAAAAGCAACGAAAAGCGCAAGAGCCAAGGTTACCTTTAGATAGGAAAGTGTAATCCAAGCTGCTGAACCAATATGTTGAATTCCCCTTTTTGCGCCATACCCACATACAATTCCCATAATAATATAAATCGCAATTGGGGGAGTCTTTGTGAAATAGATGTTACTAATAATATTTACATAGGTTGCAGAATCCAAAACAAGCGCACTGAAACCAAAGGCAAGCATTCCTAATGACACAATGTTCCCGAAAACTTTTCCAAACAGATGAAGATTGAGTTCATGTAAATTTTTATTTCGATGAACTGAAAACACTTTCAGTAAAAATAGTATTGGTACCACGGTTAGGATTCCAATTAACAACATTGATATCCAAGCTGAATTTTTCGCTGTACCATATAAAAGCGATGGGGTATCATCAGTTAATTTTGTCCCAAGGGCTAATAATAAAATAGCCACATATTCTCTAATTCCAATTTTCCCTTCTGTTTGTTTCATTTTATAGCCCCATTACTTTTTTTCTTCATGTCCGTTGGCTTTAAATATCCAGGCCTAAATTTCTCATTTTTGAGGACCCTTCTAAAAATCGTATCCCCTGATGATACAAAGTTAGGGGTCATTGGAGCTAAATAGGGGACGCCAAATGATTTTAAGGATACCAAATAAAATATTCCTACTGCGAAGAGAGACGTCATCCCAACAATTCCAAATAAACCGGCAGAAAGAATAAATAGGAAACGAATAATTCTTAGCGCATAGTTCAAGCTGATATCACTCATTGTAAAAGAGGTTAAACCACTTAGGGCTACCACGATAATCACAATCGGACTAATAATATTCGCTTCAACTGCTGCTTGTCCAAGAATTAAAGCCCCTACAATCCCGATTGTCGGTCCCATGGGGTTTGGAACTCTCAGACCCGCCTCCCTAATGAACTCGAACGCCGCCTCCATCAGAAGAATCTCAAAAAAGACAGGAAATGGAACCTTTTCCCTCGAACCAGCGATTGCTAATAATAAGTCTGGAGGAATCATTTCCGAGTGATAGGATGTTACTGCAATATATATAGCCGAGATAAAAATCGTAATAAACATTGAAGAGGCTCTTATTAGCCTGACAAAGTTCCCAAAGAAAAACCTGAGATAATGTTCTTCAGGAGTATGAAAGAAAGACCAAAATGTTGCTGGAAGAATTAGAGCGTCTGGAGAATTGTCCATTAATAAAACAACATGCCCATCTTCTAAAAAAGAGGCCGCCCGATCAGGTCTCTCCGAATAAAGAATGCTTGGAAAAAAAGAAAAACTTCTTTCCTCGATATATTGTTCTAATAGGGAAAGATTTTGGATCGCGTCGACATTAAGAGTCTCTAGCCTATTTTTGATGTTGCCAACGAGTTGGTCGTCTGCAACATTGCGGATATATAACATAAACACTTCATTTTGGGACCGTTCAGAAATGGTAATGGATTCAGCGATTAAGCTTTCATTTTTAATCCGTTTTCGAATGAGTGATAGATTCACAATCACTTTTTCAGTAAGAGCTTCTTTTGACCCTTTGATAAGTACTTCATTTTCTGCTCTTTCTACTGATCTACCTTGAAAATTTGCACATTCAAACGCGTAGGCTTTGGTCGCGTTATCAGCAAAAATCACTGCATTACCAGTATTGATATTCGTAACGACCTCTTTAATCTCTGATAATGACGTAACATTTTGTGTCGAGAGGATTTCTTTAATTTCTGCCTTTATTTCAGTAGTTTGTATTAGCGGTTTAATCGCACTATCTTCAATGGTTCTTACATCCGTAATCGAACTTATAAAAAAGATAGCGACACGTTTACCCGTCCCACCTATCCTAAATTCTCTAAACTTTACATCCTTATTATCAGGAAATTGATAAATCTTTTTGATTTGTTCAATATTTACATCGATTTGGCGGGAAACAGACTGATCCTTCTGATTTGATTGTTTTTCCAGGGTATCCTTAAAATTGATTCGTTTCTGCTTTCTCCCTGTCAATTTCTTCAGAAGTTTAAACATTTTCAGCCCTCCCATTAACTGTAAATCTAAAAAATGGTACTGTAGTTAGATATTTACCAAATACTCCTATTTTATGAATGTTAATTAAAAAGGATGGACTAATTTCTAAACATGTTCAAAGAATAAATACAAAAAAGGAAGACGTTTTCGCCTTCCTACCTGAAAATTGTTATCAACTATCTCCAGTTTCTACTAAAGAGCGTTTTAAAGCCGATATAGAGAAGTGCAAACGAGAAGATAACAATAACAACGACTGCGACAATTTCTAAAAACGGAGCAAGACTTGCCAATATCCACAGAGTTTTAACCTTTAAAAGGGCAAATCCTACAAGAATGCACAAGAAAAAAAGAATTGCAGTATAATACATCATTTATCCCTCCTTTCATTTTATACTATGCATCCACCATCAGAATGGGATGGGTACTTGCACATGGCTAATAACCAAGTATCTGCTGTTTTCCCTTTCCTCTTTTTGGCAATAATGTTGGTGAGCCTTTTCCAAAGGAGAGACAACCATGCCGCAACATCTTTATATCCGCTTTATCAGATTACCGCTTCTTTTAAGGATCCTACTTATCACTGCAGTTTTGATTTGCCTTTTTGGGATTTTTATCCACTTTTTAGAGCCGAATAACTTCCCAACGATATTTGACGGGATCTGGTGGGCGGTCATTACTGCTTCTACGGTTGGTTACGGAGACTATGTCCCACTCAGTTTATTGGGAAGACTGACTGCTATGCTGTTGTTATTAGTGGGTGCTGGATTTTTATCCTCCTACTTTGCCACGTTGTCCAGTATTGCCGTGACAAAACAAGATGAATATCAAAAAGGGGAAGCACATTATAAGGGGGAAGACCATTTAATCATCATTGGATGGAATGAGCGCTCAAAGGAAATTATCCGGTCTTTCTCAGAAACCAAACAGCACATTACCTTAATCGATGAAACCCTGACGAGTAATCCATTGCCTACTCACCATTTGCATTTTATCAAAGGAAAGGCTCTGCGAGATGAGGTTTTGATTCGGTCCAATATTACTCATGCTCAAAAGGTAATCATAACCGCAGACCAAAATCTAGATGAGCTTCAAGCTGATATGAACACAGTTCTAACCCTTTTAGCCATAAAAGGATTAAATCCAGACATATTATGCATTGTTGAGATTTTGACAGAAGAGCAATTGAATAACGCCAAACGCGCTGGTGCAGATGAAGTCATTAAAACAAATAAGCTGACAAGTGCGATAATTTTAGACAGTATCCATAATACGGGGATGGTTAATCCTCTTTCAGATTTATTATCAGAATTAAAAAGCGGGACTAAACTTAAGTATCTGCAAACGACAGGGGATACGTTAGGGAAAAATATTAGACAAGTTAGTCTCTATTTTTTAGGAAAGGATACCATTCTGCTAGGGGTAAAAAAAGGGGAGGACATCCATGTCCATCCCCATCCTGAAATGATCGTCGAAAAAGATGATCACCTTTTAGTTATTACCAATTAATTTATAATAAGCTTGCTTCTACTTCCTTCAGAAGAGATTGACCAATTTCTACATATTGGGTTGGTACGTCTCCGTCTTTCTCGACAGGCTCAGAGAATTGATTAAATAGAGCAGTCGTATTGCTAGTATGTGCATGATCATCTAGGCCTTTTTCATAAACATGGGCTAATAAAAAAGGGCGGGTTATTTCGACCCTACATCCGTCAGAATCTAATTCCCCTTCTATGGCATCAAAGGGAATTCTCAAAAATAAATACCCATCTTTATCCGAAATTTTATAATCAAAACTACCGTGGTCATAATCCCAATTCCCACCAATGGTATAACCCATTGGCTTTAATTTTTCTTCAAGCTTGGACAAGAGAAGCCGTTGGCCTTCAATCCTTGATGGAATTTCAATCATATCTTTCTCCCCTTCTCTTTTTCCTTATAGTCTTCGTCATGTCGGGGATTTTCATCAACAAAAAAGAGTGCCATTTTTTAACTGGCACTCTTTTCTGATCTTAATCATTTATATTACTTCAGACGCTTTTCAAGCTCTGCTTTCTTTTCTTCAAACCCTGGTTTGCCTAAGAGTGCGAACATGTTCACCTTGTACGCCTCTACTCCAGGCTGGTCGAATGGGTTGACTCCTAGGAGATATCCACTCATTGCACAAGCCTTTTCAAAGAAATAGACAAGATAACCGAATGTATATTCATCCAACTGCGGAATCGAAACAATTAAATTAGGCACCCCACCATCGGTGTGAGCTAATAAAGTTCCTTCAAATGCCTTATTGTTTACAAAGTCCACTGTTTGGCCAGCAAGATAATTTAGGCCATCAAGGTCATTTGCTTCCTTTTCGATTGTTAGTTCATGACGTGGTTTTTCTACTTTAATGATGGTTTCAAAAAGATCTCTACGTCCTTCTTGTACATATTGACCTAAAGAGTGTAAGTCTGTTGAGAAATTAGCGGATGAAGGATAAATTCCTTTTTGGTCTTTTCCTTCACTCTCACCAAACAATTGCTTCCACCATTCTGAAAAGTACATTAGAGACGGCTCATAATTGATGAGCATTTCAATCGTTTTCCCTTTGTTGTAAAGTACATTACGAACAGCCGCATACTGATAGGCAAGATTATCTTCAAGCTCTGACTGGCTGAAATCTTCTTTTGCTTGAGCTGCCCCGTTCATCATCTTTTGAATGTCCGCGCCACTTACTGCAATCGGTAAAAGACCTACTGCAGTTAAAACTGAATAGCGGCCACCAACATCATCTGGAATGACAAAGCTTTCATAGCCTTCTTCATCAGCAAGTGTTTTAAGTGCCCCTCTTGCTTTATCCGTCGTCGCATAAGTACGCTTTTTCGCCTCTTCAGCACCATACTTTTCTTCAAGAAGTTTACGGAAAATCCTGAATGCAAGCGCAGGCTCAGTCGTTGTCCCTGATTTAGAAATAACGTTAATTGAGAAGTCTTTGCCTTCAAGTAAATCCATTAAATCTTTCATGTATGTAGAACTGATATTGTTTCCAACAAAGATGACTTGCGGAGTTTGTCTCTTCTCTTTTGGAAGAGCATTGTAAAAGCTGTGTTGTAAAAACTCTAACGCTGCACGTGCTCCTAAATAAGAACCACCAATTCCAATGACTAGAAAAATATCGGAATCACCTTTAATCTTTTCTGCCGCCTTTTGAATACGAGCAAACTCCTCCTTGTCATAATCAACAGGCAGGTCAATCCAACCTAGAAAATCATTTCCTGCTCCTGTTTTTTCATGCAAAGAGTGATGTGCTACTTTAACAAAATCCCTTAAATATGTAACTTCATGTTCTCCAAAAAAGCTCAAAGCCTTGGAATAATCAAAAGAAATATGTGCCATCATGATCCTCCATATCGTTTATTCTTTTTCACTTTAACCAAAGCTGGTTCAAGAATCAAGGTACCCTAAAAAATGTAAGCGTAACCGTAGTAATTTTTTTCAGATATCTTACCCATAAAAACTATTTTATCCTTTTATTCTTGTTGATGTTAGCAACAATTTCATTTTCCGTTAACCAAAATGAAAAAGAGTTCCAGTATATGCACACTGGAACTCTTGAACACCATCGCCTTATAAAGACATCTGATAAATTTTAAGGACATCCTCTTTATTTAACTTAGTGAAGTTTCCGAACTCCCCATTAATTACAGCTTTATCTGCCATTACTTCAAGCTTGGTATCATCAATGTCATAATCAGCCAAGCGTGATGGTGCTCCAATGCTATTCCAGAATTCACGGAGTTTTTCAATTCCTTCAAGCCCAACTTCTTCAGTTGATTTTCCTTCGGGATTGACGCCAAAGACACGCTCAGCGAGCTTTGCAAAACGGGTTGGCTTCACATGTAAATTATGCTTCATCCAATTAGGGAATAAAATCGCTAATCCACCACCGTGTGGAATATCATAGACCGCTGAAACGGCATGCTCAATATTATGAGTTGCCCAGTCACCTCTAAAGCCCATTGAGAGCATTCCATTTAAGGCCATTGTTCCGGAATAAAGGATCGTTGCTCTATGGTCGTAGTTTTCTAGGTCATCAAGTAGTTTGGGGGCTGTCTCCATTACCGTAAGTAGTAACCCTTCACACATTCGATCTTGAAAATCCGTATTTTCTTCAAGATGGAAATAATGTTCAAACACATGAGACATCATGTCGACAATCCCATAAATCGTTTGATTCTTCGGAACGGTATAAGTATTTACTGGATCAAGGATTGAGAATTTTGGAAAGACTGCAGGACTGCCCCACCCGTATTTTTCATTTGTTTCCCAGTTGGTAATGACTGATCCAGCATTCATCTCTGAACCAGTTGCAGCTAGGGTTAGGACTGTCCCAAAAGGCAAGGCTTCCTTCGCAAATGCTTTTTTGGTAACAAGGTCCCAAGCATCCCCATCATACTTTGCACCAGCAGCAATTAACTTTGTACAGTCAATGACACTTCCGCCTCCGACAGCAAGGAGAAATTCAACTCCCTCTTCCTTACAAAGGTTTACCCCCTTATGTACTGTAGATAGACGTGGATTGGGTTCTACACCAGCTAGTTCATACACTTGTGCTCCTATGCCATTGAGTAAGTTCATCACATCGTCGTAGAGACCGTTTCGCTTAATACTGCCTCCACCATACACAACAAGTACCTTTTTTCCATACTTAGGTACTTCCGTTTTCAATTGCTCTAGTTGGCCTTTTCCAAAAATAAGTTTTGTTGGATTCCAAAATGTAAAATTATCCATTAAAAATCACTCCCTTACTCCTATTATGTAAAAAATAAATAGCCTTTGCAAAATATTACTATCCCCAATTCTTCCCCTGAAAATATTTTTTTCTTACAAGCTATATCTGTGTATAAAATAACCGACACAGAGTCATCTTATAATTGACATATTAAAAGGAGGAAACCTCATGAGTACACTTCAGCGTATTGCATTAATCCTTACCATTATTGGCGCAATCAATTGGGGGCTAATTGGCTTTTTCCAATTTGACTTGGTGGCATCAATCTTTGGTGGTCAAGATGCAGGTCTCTCAAGAATTATCTACGGCTTGGTAGGGCTTGCTGGTTTAATCAACTTAGGGTTATTATTCGCCCCAAGCGAGGCTGCCGAGAGACAACCCGGCACAGAGCCGAATCGGCCTTAGTAGGTATCGTATACTTGAGAACAAATTGTTCTTTTCTAGTAAGTAGCTAATAATATACGTTTAAAAAGAAAAAGCTGCATCACAATTGATGCAGCTTTTTTTGAATTACATTTTTGATTGTGTAATCCATTCTTGTAGCTTGTCTTTTAGTGTATTAAATCCTTGTGAATCATCATCTTGGTTAATAATTGCCGCTGCGCGCTTTCTAGCTTTTTTAACTTTAACTGGCTGCTCAGGAGCTTCCTGAGTTGCACGAATAGAAAGACCAATTTTGCCAGCTTCTTCGTCTACAGATAAAACCTTAACTTGAACTTCATCGCCAACTTTTAAATGATCGTTAATATCTTTAACAAATCCATGAGTAATTTCGGAAATATGAACAAGACCTTGTGTATTATCGTCAAGTGCAACGAAAGCACCATAAGGTTGAATTCCAGTTACCTTTCCTGTTAATATGCTACCTGCTTCGATTTTTTCAGACATGAAAACACTCCTATTTTTTATAATTATTTATCTCATTTATACGCAATAAAAAATTATATCATATTTATTTAAAAACATCAAAACATTCTTTTTTGTAGTAAACAATTACACTATATGCTAGGATCCTATTTTGACCTTACAGAAATTAACGAAATGTTCATTTAAACAGACGTTAAGAACCTTCTTTCGTGATAAAATAATAGTTAGAATATTGAATAAAGAGGTGAAGAACGATGGCTTCGATTGGTGAAATCATTAAATCCCTCCGAGAAGAACAGGGATTAAGTTTAGAAGAGCTAGCGACAAAAACCCGAGTCGGAAAAGACACGATTATGAAATACGAATCTGGAGAGAAGGTTCCAACGAATCAAACAATTCTAAAATTGTCCACCGTTCTAGATGTCCCCGCATCTGTGTTATTAAACAAAAAGTAATAGTTTTTGGGCGACAGGTTTTCTAAAAATCCTGATCGCTTTTTATTTTATTGTATAGATTTGGTAGAATTGGTTATCCTATTTGTATAAGGCTTTCTAGTATTCCCCCCCTTTTTTAAAGGGCAGCCATATTGGCTGCCCTTCTTTTTTATGCCTAAGATGATTGTTTCTCAAGGAGGCGCCGAATTCTTTTGATTGCTTCTTGAAGCTGTTCAATTGACGTCGCATATGAACACCGGATATATCCTTCTCCACTTTCTCCGAAAACACTTCCCGGGACAACAGCCACCTTTTCTTCCAATAACAGTTTTTCAGCAAATTGGTCAGAAGTAAGACCAGTTGATTGAATGGATGGAAAAACATAAAAAGCTCCACCCGGTGAGTGACAGGATAAACCTAATTCATTTAAGGAACTAACCATGTAATTTCTCCGGCGACGATAACTTTTTCGCATTTCTTCCACATCGTCTCGACCATTCCTCATAGCTTCGAGCCCGGCATATTGCGCCATTGTTGGTGCACACATCATTCCATACTGATGAACCTTCAGCATCGCAGCTGTAATCTCCTTAGGAGCACAAACAAATCCAAGACGCCACCCAGTCATCGCAAACCCTTTAGAAAATCCTGAGATTAGAATGGTTCTTTCCTTCATGCCGCTAATGGCTGCCATACTTGTATAAACCTCATCATAAACAAGCTCAGCGTAGATTTCATCAGAGATGACAAGGAGGTCATAACGTTCGGCAATCTCAGCAATTTTCTCTAGCTCTTCCTTATTGAGCATTGTGCCGGTCGGATTATTAGGTGAACAGATCATAATTGCTTTGGTTTTAGACGTAATCGCGGACTCAAGCTTGTTAGGAGAAATTTTAAACTCCTGATCTGATTCAGCCTGCACATGCACAGGTGTCCCTCCCGCTAGCGAAACTAAAGGACTGTAAGAGACAAAACAAGGTTCCACGACAATCACTTCGTCCCCTGGATCAATAATGGATCTAAAAGCAATATCGATCGCTTGGCTTGCACCCACAGTTACGATAATCTCACTATCTGGTTGATAAGCGACTTTGAATTCGCGTGCCATATACGCAGCGATTTCCTGCCTAAGTTCTAACAATCCCGCATTGGCAGTATAGGAGGTATATCCTTGCTCAAGCGAGAGAATAGCCGCCTCCCTAACGGTCCAAGGTGTGACAAAATCCGGCTCGCCTACACCCAGTGAGATAACTCCCTCCATTCCAGAGGCTAGATCGAAGAAACGTCTTATTCCTGAAGGTTTTATTTCGTTTACGGTTTTGGACAAATAGGTTTTGGTTGTTTTCATTATGGAGACACCACAATCCGCTTATCTTCTTCCTCTTGTTCAAAAATCGTTCCATCATGTTTGTATTTTTTCAAGATAAAATGAGTGGTCGTTGAGATCACTGAATCAAGAGTGGAAAGCTTGTTGGAAACGAACCGAGCCACTTCATTCATCGAGCGTCCTTCAATAATAACGGACAGATCGTATGCACCCGACATCAAGTAAACAGACTTTACTTCTTTATAGCGATAAATTCGTTTGGCAATTTCATCAAACCCTACGCCACGTTTAGGGGTAACCTTTACATCGATCATAGCGGTTACTCCTTCATGTCCAGAAATTTTAGACCAATCAATAACAGAGGTGTATCGGACAATAATTTTGAGCTCTTCTAGTTTATGGAGCAATTCTTCTGTTTCATTTACGGCAAGGCCAGTCATCGCAGCTAGGTCTTCCGTTGAAGTTCGTGAATCCTTCTCGAGAATCTCAACAATTTCTAATTCTTTTTCTGTAAGCTGCATAATATCCTCCTCAATAATAAATAAAGCTATTATATCAAAATTGTCTGAAACATTATATCTTATTTTCCCCAGCTTTTGTGTAAAGAAGTGAATTTTTTTAAGGCTATTTTCACATTCACTGTTTCTTTTAGGAAAATACATGAGTGATTGACCTAGGTTTCACATAAAATAGCTTACTTTGCTAGGAGAGAACTTCCAAAATCGAAAGACTAAAAGCTCATTTTATGTAAGTCTCTTTTTTCAGTCTTAGTGAGCTTATTTTTGGATACAAAGAAGGAATTCCACTAATAACTCGAATTGAAAACCACTAACAAGCTGTTTTCACACTAACATTAGCTTTTAAAATTAGACAAAATCCCTACAAACCGATCCACTGTACAAGTATGTTGTGAACTACCATCTTTTTGGGATACAATTCTTTAAATAAAGGACAAACTATAAAAGAATGGTTGTCGGGAGGGCGATGTCAAGATTATGGAAACTTCTCATACTACTGGTAAAAAAACAATAAACGGCATAGAGGTATACTACGAATACTACAACCACCCTACTTCTAAGGAGACCGTCGTTTTGATACATGGTTTTTTATCATCCCTTTTTAGCTTTAGACATTTGGTCCCGTTACTAAAAGAAAGATTTTCAATTGTGTCGGTTGACCTGCCTCCATTTGGCAAAAGCGGACACTCCGCAAAATTTCAATATACGTTTAAAAATATGGCCAAGACGGTTGTTGATTTACTGAACAATCTTGGCATTACAGACTATCATTTTGTCGGTCATTCGATGGGAGGACAAATCATCTTAAATATTCTTGCCTATTATCCCACCAATGCAAAAAAAGCTGTCTTGCTCTGCAGCTCAGGTTACTCAAAGAGAGCCAAACAGTCCCTCATCCTTGCAAGCTATTTACCTTTCTTTTATCTCATGATTAAAGTGTATCTAGCTTCTTCAGGAATTGAAAAAAATCTGAGGAATGTCGTTTATGATCAACGTTTAATCGACGATGAAATGCGACAAGGGTATATGAATCCCTTTTTAGAAAATAGCATTTTCAAAGGACTAACCGGTCTACTGCGGCATCGTGAAGGAGATCTCCCTCCAGAGATACTTCGCCAGATTCAGACACCTTGTCTCTTAATTTGGGGAGAATATGATAAGGTAGTTCCTTTACAAATTGGAAAACGACTAGCAAAAGACCTCCCTAACTCAACCTTAACGGTACTAAAAGATACTGGCCATCTTGTTCCTGAAGAAAGACCGCAAGATGTTTTTCAGTATATCAAGGATTTTATATTTGAAGGTGAAGAAGAGAAGGAGAATACAAGCGGCTTTTATTATTTCGCATAGAATCTAAGCAAGAAGAGCTACTTTATTTTACCCTTTATCCAGATTCTGTCCTCTTCGGACAATTTGTGCTGTTCTATTTCACCCAAGACCAATAATGAATCAACAAAAAAACGGCAACGTTCATCATGAACGTACCGTTTTTCTGTTTGATACTGTTTTATATTTGACAAGATCCTTGATCTTTTAACGAAAGTAATGTTTTTGCGAGTAATAAACACCCTTCATAGGGAAGAATCTCTTCAAAGGAGTGTTCGTAAATTCCTTGAATGCGAATCGCTAGCTTATGCGCATCATTTGTTTCGTGAACAGCATAAATCACATCCGCTATTTCTGGATCATATTCTCCTTCTCCACAACCAAATGGATCCCATTCATTTAAAACCTTCACAAGTTGTAAATTTAATTCCTGTGCCTCCATCGTCATCACCTATATTTTTTAATTTATCTATCTATTTTACCATGAACCTAATAAATAATAAAAAAGACCCTAAGTATTTCTCAGGGTCCCATAATAAAGGCAACTACTTATTCCGTTCATCCTGTATCGTTTGTTGAGGTGTTTGGTCGGCTTCCTTTTTTGAAATTTTAATAAAAAATCTCATTGCAAGAATGGCTCCAATAAATGCAACAATTATCCAAAAAGCGGCTGGAATATATTCAGATTTATCTTCCGGAAAATAAAGAAATAAAGATAACACAAGCCAATTCATTTCATAGACTTCCTTTCTGCCAAGAGCAGTCATTCATGCTTTTATTATAGCATATCCCCATTTATTTCACCTTTAGATGCTCGTCAATGGCTTACTGGAGAACTTCTATTTTCTCAATCACAACATCTTCTACCGGTTTGTCTCCTGCTTCTGTCTCAACAGCAGCAATTTTATCAACAACATCCATTCCTTCAATAACTTGGCCAAATACGGTGTGATTGAAATCTAACCAAGGAGTACCACCATTTGCTTCATAAGCATCAACGATTTGTTCCGGATACTCTTTTTCATAGCCTCCTTGAAAAATGGAGTTTTGAACAATAAAGAATTGGCTTCCATTTGTATTCGGACCAGAGTTTGCCATGGCTAATGCACCACGAAGATGGAACAAGTTATTGGAGAACTCATCTTCGAATGGCTCACCGAAAATACTTTCTCCCCCTCTACCGGTGCCTTCAGGGTCTCCACCCTGTATCATAAACTCGTTCATGACGCGATGGAACGTAACACCCTCGTAATACCCTTTTTCACTATGAGTAATAAAATTCTCTACAGCCTTTGGCGCTTGATCAGGAAACAACTTAATCTTCAGCTTTCCCATTGAAGTTTGCATTTCAACAAGTCTTTCATTTTCCGCTACCTCGTTCGTTAACTGCGGAAAATAATCACTGTCAGGGATCACTTCTTGCTCTGCTTTATTTTCACCTACTGGGTTGGATTCCTCGTGGTGATTCCCATTTTCTTGAGATTCAGAGTTTGTCCCACAAGCACCTAAGACCATTAAGGTAAAAACTATTAAAAACACCCATCTGATACGCATCCATTTTACCTCCAATTCTCGTTTAGGCTCTTTACGATAACACCTGTTTTGTTTTTTTTCCTTATATGTTCCATAATATAAACTAAGATATTTAATAAATCCAGAGATAGGGGGAGATTTGAGTGAGTGATTTTAAAGTTGGAGACAAAGTAACAGGTATTTATAAAACAGGTAAATACGCTGGGGAAATTACGGATATTCGGCCAGAGCACTATTTGGTCCGTGTCTTAGCTGTTCTGAAACACCCTATGCAAGGAGACTTACATAACCCAAAGGATATTGAAGTAGGAATTTTCCACGAGCGCCGAGCGTTGGCCTTTCGAGAACAAGCCAATATCCCTAAGAAAATGGTAAGACCATATGAAGGTGAGATTCCCGACTACCAAACATCGCTAAAAAATTCCATTGTTCATTTCAAGGAAGCCTTACAACATGATGATTCACAATGGGCAGCACAAAGCTTGAAGAATATCGAGACACTTGAAAAGGATTACTTTAAATAAGAAAAGCGCAAGCATTCTGTATATCGGTATGAAATAAGTCAAAAAGCCAGTTCAACTAAGAATTGACCTGGCTTTTAGGCAAAATTATTAAAAAGCTTTGATAAATCAATCCGATCTCCAATTGTTGTTGGCTTCGGCTGTTTTAAGTATTGTTTATCCTTTTCAACAAGTTTATAAATATGATAGGTTGTAAGTGCATCATCGAGAGCCCGGTGATGTCGTCCAGTCCCTTCCCGGCCATACTCTTGAACTGCTTTCCAAAGACCCGTTTGATTCTGATCCCCGAAGAAGCGCTTGTACTCCATTGAAAGGTCAACTTCTTTTCCAGAAAGCGGGAACTTTAGTCCAGCTTGCTGACAATTATGTCGCAGTACTTTCATATCCATATTTCCCCATGTGATGACAAGTCCAGGCTGTTGATTGTCCATCGATTTTAACTTATTCACAAGTTCATTCAAAGAGATGCCACCGTCTACTTGCTTCTGAGTAATGTTTAAAAACGATCTACATCGCTCAGATAGTCGTGGAAATCTTGTGGGTACGACAAAGGAAGAAAACTCTTCGAGAATTTTCCCATTTTCTACAAGAACAATTCCAGCTTCAATGATCTCTTGGTAAAACCCTTTCTTCCTCCCCTGGCGGTCAGGCATCGTAAATTCGAAATCAATAAAAATGGCCCGATTCTTCTTCTCCATTCTTCCCCAACTTTCTGTGAAACTTATTATCTAATTTTTCTGTTTAATATTTTATTTTTACTATTATAGCATGTTTTGTAGCCCGTTTTTTAAATTTTTCTATAATTTAATACTTCCGTTAAGAAACTTTTACTTTTTTCTAAAAAAGAGAACCTTTTCTGGTTTAAACCGTATAAAAAAAGGATGAACTTTTGTTCATCCTTTTACTATCTTCCGTCAGATGAAATAATTCTGACGTACTCCCTTGGAGCAAATATTTCATCCCTTTTCATTTCAAGATATGACTCGTCGCCTAATTGCTGAACCTGAACCATTCCCGGTGTCTCCTCAAAGGAAGGATCATAAAATTCGCGGCTGAGCTGCCGGTCGAGAATGATTGCGCCTACTAGCAAAACAGTAAATAAGGACAGACATACGATGACTTTCTTCGCCATAAAATCCCTCCATCAACATTAGGATGCCAAGAAAGACTGGGGTTTATACTTATTACAGCAACCAAGTGGCTTAAGTGCATGAGGTATTCATTTACGATATAATAAATTTTGTGAGATTGGGGGAAACCCTTATCATTTGTTTGCTGTCGGCGGCTTTGGTTACAATAAGCATGGAAATGAAAAGTGGGTTGAAGAGTTGTAAAAAAATCACATTTTAAAAAGGAGGTTATACATTTGTCTTTGCTTCATCTCGCCATTATTTCACCATTGATTTTGGCCATTTTTATTCCTTTTGTACATAAAGCATTCCCTAAAATTCATACTGGCTGGTTTCTCCTGCCACTTCCAATTTTATTGTTTGTTTATTTCTTATCCTTCCTCTCTGAGGCAGTAAAAGGACAAGCGACGATGGAAACGTTATCGTGGATTCCATCACTTGGAATTAATTTCACGGCAAGAGTAGATAGTCTAGGGTTATTGTTTGCCCTGCTTATAACGGGAATTGGTGCACTAGTTGTTCTTTACTCCATTTATTATTTGTCAAAAGAAAAAGAAAAACTAAACCAATTTTATGTATATCTGCTTTTGTTTATGGGGGCGATGTTGGGAGTCGTACTATCGGACAATCTTATCGTTTTATACGCATTCTGGGAATTGACTAGTTTTTCATCCTTTTTACTGATTGGATATTGGAATCACCGTGAACGTTCTCGCTATGGTGCACAAAAGTCAATGCTGATAACCGTATTTGGTGGCTTAGCCATGCTTGGGGGGATCCTTCTCCTCTATTTAATGACTGGAACATTTAGTATCTCTGAATCAATTGAATCTGCTGAAATGATTGTTACCCACGAATTGTTCACAGCAGCATTGATTTGTTTCTTACTTGGGGCATTTACTAAATCAGCACAATTTCCATTTCATATTTGGTTACCGGATGCGATGGAAGCACCAACCCCAGTTAGTGCTTACTTACACTCAGCAACAATGGTTAAGGCCGGGATTTACCTAGTTGCACGGCTAACTCCAATCTTTGCTTTTTCTGGTCTTTGGATTTGGCTTGTCGCAGGAATTGGGATCATTACCTTATTCTGGGGCTCTTTCTCTGCTGTTAGACATACAGACTTAAAAGGGATATTAGCGTATTCAACCATTAGTCAGCTGGGACTAATCATGTCACTATTAGGCGTTGGGGCTGCAGCACTCCATTACCCAAGCATTGATGCAGGGTTTTATACAGCAGCAGTAACAGCAGCTGTCTTCCATTTACTAAACCACGCTACCTTTAAAGGCAGTCTATTTATGATGGTAGGGATTGTCGACCATGAGACAGGTACAAGAGACATCCGGAATCTAGGCGGTCTCATGACCATCATGCCAATTACTTTTACTATAGCCGTAATAGGTGCCTTTTCCATGGCCGGTTTACCACCATTTAACGGTTTCTTAAGTAAAGAAATGTTCTTTACAGGTATGCTCCGTGCGCAGGAAATTGGCTTTTTCAATATGGATACATTCGGGGTTATTTTCCCAGTATTAGCTTGGATCGCTAGCGTATTCACATTCATCTACAGCATGATTATCGTGTTCAAGACGTTTACAGGTAAATTCCAACCTGAAAAACTAGAAGTAAAACCTCATGAGGCACCGGTTGGAATGCTTATTTCTCCTGTTATTCTTGTTTCACTAGTTGTGCTTATAGGGCTCTTCCCTAACACTGTTGCTCCATTAATTAAAGGGGTTATGGGTTCAATTTTGCCTCAACTCATTCAAGATGGCATGGAATTTGATGTTCACATTTACCATTGGCACGGTTTTGATTCACCAGAACTTTGGATGACAATTGGTGTAGTTATCATTGGGGTACTTCTATATAAGTACCTGGCAAAATGGACAGGCATTTATACAAGGATGCCAGAAAGATTTTCATTCAATGCGGCCTACGATAATGGATTAGCCATGATTCAAAAGGGTTCAAGGACTTTCACCAATGCTTATATGACCAACTCAATTCGCACCTATTTAATGTATATATTTGGATTTTTCATTTTCATCCTTGGAACTACCATGGTGGTAAAAAATGCATTCACGTTAGATACAGCGAATGTCGCCGAAATTCGAGCGTTTGAGGTTGTATTGGTGGCCATTATTGCAATTGGTTCAATTTCGACTCTCTTTGCAAAGTCACGGATGACTTCCATCATTTTACTTGGTTCAGTTGGTTATTCCGTCTCGTTGTTCTATGCCATATTCAGGGCTCCAGACTTAGCCTTGACGCAGTTAGTGATTGAAACCGTTTCGGTTGCCCTCTTCCTTCTTGCGTTCTACCACTTGCCAAAGGTTAACAGAAATGAAGAGAAGAGAACGTTTAAAATTGGAAATGCCCTCATTTCGGTGGGAGTGGGAGGCTTGGTGACACTTATTGCTTTATCCGCACATAGTAGTAAGGCATTTGATTCGATTTCACAATACTATGTTGAAAATACGTATAAAAAGGCTGGCGGGGAAAACATGGTGAACGTAATCCTTGTGGACTTCCGGGGCTTTGATACTCTGTTTGAAATTACGGTTCTCGGAATCGCTGCCCTTGGAATCTTCTCCCTGATTAAACTGCGTCTAACAAGGGGGAAAGAACAGTGATGAAAACTAATAATCTCATCCTACAAACAGCTACTAAGGTAATCGTATTCATCATCCTTCTATTTTCGGTTTATATGTTTTTTGCGGGTCACTATGAACCAGGGGGAGGATTTATCGGAGGACTAATGGCCTCTGGAGCAATTGTTTTACTGCTTATTGCTTATGATATTAAAACGGTCAGAAAGATCCTTCCGTTCGATTTTAAAAAGGTTATAGCAATTGGGCTTCTATTTTCAGCTGGGACCTCTGCCGGGGCACTCTTTTTTGACAAACCCTTGTTAACTCACTGGTTTACGTACATTCATCCCCCGTTGTTAGGGAAGATGTCCCTCCATACAGCGGTCCTTTTTGATACAGGTGTCTTTCTAGTCGTCGTTGGCGTGACGATGACCATTATTCAAACGATTGGAGAGAGCGAATAATGGAAATTTTAATGGCATTTCTTATTGGAATTATCTTTATGTCAGCGACATATCTTATGCTTTCCAAAAGCTTACTTAGAATTATTGTTGGGACGGGCTTGCTAAGTCATGGAGTTCACCTGCTGTTACTAACGATGGGTGGTCTGAAAACTGGAGCCGCTCCCCTTCTTGGGCAGCACGCTGAAGCCTATACAGATCCACTACCACAAGCTTTAATTTTGACAGCCATTGTTATTAGCTTTGGGATTACGGCTTTATTTTTGGTCGTGGCCTATCGGAGTTACCAGGAGCTTGGTACCGACAATATGGAACTCATGAGAGGAAAGGAAGGAAATGAATAGTCTAATCACACTACCGTTACTTATACCGTTCTTCACAGCGATTATCCTAATCTTTTTTGCAAAGAACGTACCTGTTCAGCGCTGGATTGCGACCATTGGGTCTGTCTTGACAATAATTGCTGCTGTTACTTTAGCTACAACTGTATATACAAATGGAATCCAAACGATGAATTTAAGTAACTGGGAAGCACCGTTTGGAATCACGCTTGTTTCTGATATGCTATCAGCACTTCTGGTTGTGACGACAAGCTTAATCGCATTTGTGTGCCTACTCTACTCCTTCAAGTCAATTGGGGAGGAACGGGAGAAACACTATTACTACCCTGTTTTCTTCTTCTTAATTCTTGGTGTTAACGGGGCATTTACCACTGGCGATATTTTCAATATGTTTGTTTTCTTTGAAGTGATGTTGATGGCATCTTATGTCCTCTTAGTGTTAGGTGGAATGAAAATTCAGCTAAGAGAAACAATCAAATACTTACTTGTGAATGTTATCTCTTCTGCATTGTTCGTCATTGCAGTTGGCTACCTTTATTCAATTGTTGGTACCCTAAACATGGCTCATATTTCGGTAAGGCTTACTGAGTTGGGGCAATCCGGAATTGTCACAGTCATAGCTGTTTTGTTTCTCATCGTGTTTGGGATTAAGGGAGCTATTTTCCCATTGTATTTCTGGCTTCCTGGTTCCTACTATGCTCCTCCGGCTCCAGTAATGGCCTTGTTTGGTGCATTGTTAACAAAAGTAGGGGTTTACTCAATCACAAGAACTTATACCCTGTTTTTCACACAGGATATAGGCTATACACATGGTTTACTTGAAATCTTATCCATCATCACTATCGTGATCGGTGTAATCGGGGCAATCGCTTATTCTGATGTTAAGAAAATCATTATCTACAACATTATCGTTGCCGTTGGGGTTATTCTTTTTGGTGTAGCTACCTTTACTCCAGAAGCCCTTACAGGTTCAATCTTTTATCTGATTAATGACATGATTATCAAAGCAGCTTTATTCTTGTTAATCGGGATCATGATTAAAATTGCTGGTTCTAGTAACTTGAAAGACATGGGTGGTCTAATTCATCGTTATCCGGGACTAGCTTGGACATACTTTATTGCGGCGCTAACTCTTGGTGGAATTCCCCCACTAAGTGGATTTATGGGAAAAGTCTTGATTGTTCGCTCAGGATTTGAGGCAGGAAACTACTGGGGTGCAGCCATTGTTCTGCTATCAAGCTTGTTTGTCCTCTTTTCTGTCATGAAAATCTTTATGAATGGGTTCTGGGGAGAAGCTCGTGAATATACACAAAAAGAAAAGCAACCTGTAAAGTGGTTGCTAACTGCTCCTGTTATCCTGACCGTTTGTGCCGTTCTTTATGGACTCGGAACTGAGGCCATATATCCAATCATTTCAACTGCTGCCGAGACACTAAGTAATCCGGAAATATATATTAAAGCAGTTTTAAAGGAGTAGTGGGCTATGGCATTTCAGATGTTACTTAATTTTTTTCTAGCATTTTTATGGATGTTCTTTAAAACAAGCTTTACCCCTGCTGCATTTGTGGTCGGTTACTTTTGGGGTTTAGTCATACTGTTTGTTTTTCGAAGCTATTTTTCTGAGCGATTCTATCTGCACCGCATTTGGGCTGTCATCAAATTATTTTTCCTTTTTGTAAAAGAACTTGTATTATCCAATATCAATGTTCTAAAACTTGTGTTAAAGCCGAATGTAGAGGATATAAAACCAGGAATCTTTGCTCTCCCTACTGAATTACAAAAAGATTGGGAGATCATGTTACTTGCTAATCTCATTACTCTAACCCCTGGGACCTTGACGGTTGATGTCTCTGATGAGAACAATGTTCTCTATATTCATGCCATCCATATTGATGATGTTAAAGATTCCGTTGATGGCATCAAAAATACATTCGAAAAAGCGATCATGGAGGTGAGCCGGTAATGCTTAACATCGTACTCTACATCGCACTATTTTGTATTTCTCTGGCTATGGTCGGGCTTGTGTACCGTGTTATCAAAGGCCCCACCATTCCTGATCGAGTGATTGCTCTTGATGGACTTGGAATAAATCTAGTCGCGATCATTGCGATTTTATCCATTATCCTTAGAACTAGTGCATTTCTTGACATCATGATACTTATCGGACTTCTTGCCTTCATTGGTACTGTTGCTTTCTCCAAGTATCTAGAGAAGGGAGTGATTTTGGAACGTGACCGAAATTTATGAGTTTATTATAGGACTGTTCATTATCATAGGAGCTCTCATTAGTATCGTTGCAACAATTGGAGCTATTCGATTCCCAGATGTATTTACTCGAAATCATGCAATATCGAAAAGCACAACTTTATCGGTTTTAATGATTCTCCTAGGAGCTTTATTCTATTTCATGTTTTTTGAGGGGCAATTTAATTCCCGTATAGTACTTACCATGCTATTTATCTTTATGACTGCACCAGTAAGTGGTCATCTGATTGGTCGGGCTGCCTATAACTCAGGTGTTAAATTAGCACAACAAAGCGTGACCGACGAACTAGGAAGAGATCGAAAAAAGATGAAACAAAGCAAATCAATCTAAAAAAGGGCCACTAATCCTTAGTGGCTCTTTTTGTTATCTTGCTGTACTAAGTAAATTTGTTATTAAGTTTTTTAACAACAACCATTCTCATCGATCATACCCATTTAACGTTTTAGTTTAATGATGGCAATTGTACATCTTGAAATACATACTAGGTTGCCATCTTCGTCCGCAATTTTTATTTCCCAAACCATTGTTGTTTTCCCTTGATGAAGGACGGTCCCGGTTGCCGTTACTAAACCATCTCGTTTGGCGCGAATGTGATTTGCATTTATTTCAAGGCCGACCACAGCTTCTGTTGCTTGGTCAACTAGCTCGTAAGCACCTATACTAGCTACTGTTTCAGCTAGAGCTACTGATGCTCCGCCATGAAGCAATCCGAACGGTTGTCGTGTTCGGTCGTCAACTGGCATTGTTGCGATTACCTTCCCTTTTTCAAGTTTAACCATCTCAATTCCTAAAGAGTTCATAAGTGTTTTGTCCAACTTCATTTTCCCTTCTCCCTTCTCCCTTTTGTTTGTATACACTAATTAACTCTACGCTTCATAGTGATATTGAATATTTCGGTATATTTTCCGAATTCCCTCTTTCATTTTACAAAATCTACAGAATTCAGACAAAATGCGAGGAATCAATCGTTAGTGGATTACTTACCGATTGCTAAAATAGAACAAAAGAAAAACAGCCCTTTAAGATGAGCTGCTTTCATTTTATTTTTATTTATTATCTGTAGGGATATGGGCCATATCCGTATCCGTACCCATATGGATATGGTGGATAGACTGGAACTGGTGGATAGAATGGATATGGGCGAGGTCTAACGATGGCACTCCCTAATAATCCACCTAAGACTCCACCAATAAACGGTCCTCCGAATAAAAATGGTGCACCTATAAATCGATTGTGCGGGGTTCTCATACCGTACATCAGGCTTTCCTCCTTTTCTAGTTACAATGCCTTCCCTATTTCATATGCAAATGACCTAGCTTATGAGTGGGCAAACAACTAGTAGAAAAGGAGAAACAGCATATTTACCTTATAAGATCATCGCTGCTAACCACCCAAAGAGAATAAGCCCGAAATTATAGTGTGTAAAAGTCGGAACACAAGTGTCCCAAATATGATTGTGCTGACCATCTACATTTAACCCTGCTGTTGGTCCGAGTGTACTATCAGATGCTGGGGAACCAGCGTCTCCTAGCGCAGCAGCAGTACCTACAATCGCAATCGTTGCCATTGAGCTAAATCCAAGCTCCATACAAAGGGGAACAAAGATGGTCGCAATGACAGGAATCGTTGAGAACGAGGAGCCGATTCCCATGGTCACGAGCAACCCAACGACTAGCATCATAAAAGCCCCTAACGCTTTATTATTGCCAATGATCGCTGCGGCCCACTCAACAAGTCCTGCAACATGTCCAGTTTCTTTTAACACATCAGCAAAACCGAAAGCAGCGAGCATAACAAAACCAATATAGGCCATCATTTTCATACCTTCTGTAAGAAGATTATCGGCCTCACGCCATTCAATTGTCCCACTTACATAAATAACCACAATGCCAACCAATGCTCCAATAATCATAGACTCTGTTAGTAGTTGTACTGCAAGTGCAGCGATAATCGCTAAAATTGAAAAAGTAATCCCTTTTTTTGAATAAGACCCTTTTTTCACTTCCATTTTATTAATTTGAACATAGGACCGTGGCTTCCGATATGAAATAAAAACAGCAACGAGTAAACCAACAAGCATCCCGATAGCGGGGAGAATCATCGCGGTCGGGATGTCGCTTGCTGCAATCTCTAAACCGCTATCTGCTATATTTGTCTGTAGGATTCCATGAAAGATTGCACCAAATCCTGCAGGTACCAACATATATGGAGTTACTAACCCAAACGTTAATACAGAAGCAATAAGTCTTCTATCTATCTTTAATTCATTAAAGATAAACAATAACGGTGGAATCAATATCGGAATAAACGCTATATGAATTGGGATTAAATTCTGTGAAAAAATGGACATCAATAAGATAAACATAATAATCATGATCTTAGAGTAGGTTTTCGCCTTCTGTTGCCCATTTTCAGCCACCATCCCAAGCATCCAATCGACTAGTGCATTTGGCAATCCAGCAGCCGATATCGCTACGGCAAATCCACCTAGTAAGGCATAACTTAAAGCAACTTCCGCACTGCCTCCTAGACCATTTGCAAAAATGGAAATTGTATTTTCTAGCCCTAATCCCCCCGTCAATCCCCCTACTAGGGAACCTACAATTAGGGATAAGACGACATTCACTCGCAATAAACTTAAAATAAGCATAACAAAAACAGCAATAATTACAGCGTTCATAGTTGTCTCCTCTTCAGATGCTTTGCTAGCAAATTAATAAAAATACTTTAGTTTGGTAAAATGGTAGAGAACTAAAATATATGTACTAAAATAGCACAACTTTTAATACCATGTCAATCGATTTTCGTATTAGACTCTGTTCCGTTATTATTAGTTTCCGCTTCAGGACAGGCCAGCATGTAGCTGACTATGGAGCGTGGCTATTTTGCTGCAACTCGCCTAGTTCGGTAATTAAAGTATGAAAAAACTTCATCTAAAGGGCCCCCAGTACTTTTTAGGTTGCCAGATAACTTACCGCCTTACACAAGTAAACGGACACATTGAAGAGTTCAATGTGTCCGTTTGGCAACCAAAAATAGAAAAAAGGTCATATTGATACTTCAATGTAACCAAACCAAACCAAATCAAATTATGAAAATAAAGATTAAGAACATCGGAGGGATCATCCTGTCCAACCGCAATTGATATAATAAAAATGGCCACATTGATGAATTCAATGTGACCGAATAAAATATGAAATCAAAGGAACGGGCACTTGTAAGGCTCACCCTTTATCCTCTTCAATCTCCATTACAAGGACACTTTAGCCCTACCAAAAGTTAGTACTAAGTGATTCTCGAAGACTCACCCTCCTTTTATGAAATAGGTTCAAATCTTTCTACTAATAAGGCTAGGGTTCTGGTCATCACACCGGTTGCTCCTACTGGCCCAAGGTCGTGGTCTTTCCTTGTTCCAGATGTTCCTGCGATATCAAGATGAACCCAAGGAGTTCCTTCTGCAAATTCGCCAACGAAAGCCGCCCCCATAATCGCATGGCCTTCGCTTCCTGGCGAGTTATTTAAATCTGCAATTTTACTTCCTCGCACTCTCTCTTTATCTTTTTCAAAGATTGGTAACCTCCACATCGGTTCACCAGCTTCATAGGATGCCTCCAGCACTTGTTCAAACCAAGCTTCATGATTGGTAAAAGCCCCAGTTGTTTCAAGTCCTAGAGCTGTTATAACGCCACCCGTTAATGTTGCTACATCGACTAGATAAGTGGCTCCATGATGCTTAGCATACGTCACTGCATCAGCAAGTACCAGACGACCTTCTGCATCTGTATTCAATACTTCAATTGTCTTTCCGCTCATTGATGTAATCACATCATCTGGCTTAAATGCTTTTCCACTTACCATGTTATCGGTTGAAGGAATGACGGCGACGACGTTCTGTTCTGGCTTGAGTTCACCAATGATTTCCATCGCTCCAAGTACTGCCGCAGCACCACCCATATCCGTCTTCATTCCAACAATGCCTGTCTTTGTCTTCAGAGAATAGCCGCCTGTATCAAAGGTAATTCCCTTCCCAACAAGGCCAATGACATCCTTCCACTCTTCTTTGCCTTGATACTTTAGGACAATCATTTTTGGTGGTTCTTCGGATCCTTGGTTAACGGCCAATAGTGCGCCCATTCCAAGATTCTCAATTTCTGCTTTATCAAGGATTTCGACCTCAAATCCATACTTCTCACCCAGGCTCTGAGCATAGTCAGCCATATCCGTTGCTGTCAGCATATTTCCTGGCAAATTAACAAGCGTGCGAGCCGAGTTAACGCCTTGTCCGTACACATAGCCTACGGAAAGAGCTGCCTTTACTTCACTTTCATCTAGCTTTGAAGAATAAATTGTAAGCTGTTCAATTTTCTTTTCAGGTTCATTGGATTTTTGCTTATATCCTTCAAATTGATAGGTTGCCATTGCACACGCTTCTCCTAACGCATGTCCCGCATCGAGCAATTCTACTTTCTCTCCAGTAAAAGTATCGAGAACAAAAGCCGCTTCCGTCCATTTTTCCGCTTTGGATGATTTGAATAAACGACCAAATGCTTCGCGAAGTAGTTCAAAGGAAAATTCCTTTTCTGTACCTAGACCAACAAAGTAGACCCTTTTTGCACCAATTTTATTAAACGTATGTACTTTTGAGATTGCTTTTTTCTTCGTTGAAATATCTCCGCTTTTAAGCAAATTGATGATTTCTCCATCAAAACGTTGATCCAACTCTTGTAATACTCCATTTAAACTCGCCGTCTTGTGAGTTACTCCAACCACTAGACATTCATGAGTTGTATTTAAATCGACTTGATTTTTAACAGTAAACAAATAATCCACCTCCAGAAGATACTCTTATTATATCCAACCTCGAAAAATATTTCGAGAGGCTAATCATCTTCTAAGTATAAGAATAATGTTGGCAAAACAGGCAGTTGTTCAATTTTAGAAAACGAAACTTTATCGATATCATCTGGTATAATAGAGATGCAGTGCTCGATATATGCAATAACAGACTCAAGATTAAGACCCCATTGTTTTGGTCGATAAGGCTGTAAATATTCATGAGCTACTTTCATCATCAGCCTTGTGCCTTTAACATTCCCATAGCTATAGTGATAGATAGCCACACTCATTTGCAGGAGCCCTTTTAAAAACAAATTACTCTTGTCTTCCATCCACATATCTTCTAAAAGGTCGTGGCAAGTGTAGTAATCTCCTTCATTAAATTTGATAAAAAATTGATAATACTCAATAGGATATTCATTCAACAAATAAGCACCTCCAGATTAAAGAAACTCGCATTGATGGTAAAATTATTCTGTAATGATTATTTAGGGGGACACTTCTATGGACTTACTAACTAATTTTCCTTTATGGGCATCTATTGCTGCAATCTTTTTTGCTCAGTTCGTCAAGGTACCTATCCAGTATATTGCCACGAGGCGAGTTGACTGGTCACTACTAACTAGTACTGGTGGAATGCCAAGTTCCCACTCTGCAGCTGTGACCGCGCTATCAACCGGTGTTGCTCTCGAGACGGGGCTGAATTCCCCTGTATTCGCTGTTGCTGCTATCTTTGCAGTCATTACGATGTTTGATGCCACAGGTGTTCGCCGACAAGCTGGTGAGCAAGCTATTGTGTTAAATCAGCTTGTCGCAGATTTTAACCGTATTATTGATGATGCGAAGGACTGGCCGAAAAAGCCTGATCGAGAAAAACGGAAAGAACTAAAAGAACTCCTCGGTCATAAACCAATTGAAGTTCTTTTTGGCGGATTAACTGGTATCTTTCTTACCTTACTGCTTCACTATATTTTATAGAGAAGAGGTTAATTTATGAAAGGATCCCCATGTCCCAGCAATTCTGAAGTTAATTATTAATAAGCATCTGAAGAAGAGTAAAGTTCTAGTCTTGAAAAAGATTAGCACCCTTCATAGTAACTCGTAACTAGGTTAATAACAAAAGGCAAACCCTACATTGGGTTTGCCTTTTTACGGTTTACACATCTAATTATGATTTCTTTTCACCTACAAATTGTTGCCGAAAAACCTGCATCGTTTCATCTTCATTCATCGCCTGTAATTCTTCTTCTGTCAAATGCCCATTGCCCATCTTAACAATTGAAACCTCGACCGTCTTTTTCCCCCATTCTTCGTATACCTCTTCAACGGTATCATAATAAAGGTCTAGCTTATTCCCTTTGATTGCTCCACCTTTGTCTGCCACGACACCGTAGCCATAGCCGGGGATAAATAATACGGTACCAATCGGGAAAACACTTAAGTCTGCTGCAATGGTCGAGAAGAGGTCTCGTTTTACTTTAACTCCCGAATAAGTAATTCCATATTCTGGATGGTCAGGTTCCTTTCCAGTTGATTCAATCCCAGCAGTATAACCCGTTGCCACAATCGTTTTCTTAGGATATTCAGACCAGTCAAGATCTTCTAAAACCGGTTGAGCTTTCCCTACAACTACTGTACTTGCAACCATTTGATTTCTTTCACCAGTAAGATTTTGTATAATTCCTTCAGCAAGTCCGATTGCTTTTTTTATATGGCTTTCATCTATTTGATTTCCAAAGTCGTAACCATTGCTTTGATTTAAATACCGATTTAGATAATTTGGCCCTACTCCAGAAATCGAATGAAAAGTCGTTATTAGGGCGGCAATAAATAAGATTAGCATGATCGAACGCTTGGCCCACTTTTTTATACTATTCATGTAAATCTTTCACACCTCCCAAAATTATTCATTTCCTATGACAAAAGGAAATATTCATTTTGGGAGGTTTTTATAAACGCACTAATATTTCAAAATAAAAAACCTTCATGTCTTCATGAAGGTTTTTAAAACATCTGATATCCATTTTTTCTTAGAAGCTTTATAACAAAACCAGCAGCAATGGCCCCAGCTAGTCCTGAGATTAGAATAATGAGGTCGGCAGGTGCTAACTGAATGAAGTTTGTTCCTAGACCTTGAAAAGCTTTTCCGCTGTTTGTGAAATATTCAATGAACCGGACATCATCCACAATAAAAATGACAATGATTGGATAAATAATTGCCATAATCCATGACATTCTTAACAACATATTCAATAAAAATCCAATACCAAAAAATAAAACAAAAAACAATAGCATAGATATGATGAGCATTACAATTGTCACTACTATTCCCCCTATTACCTATCATCAATAGTGTACTGATATCCTCATAGGGAGTCAATAATTTAAATACCAATGCCTCTTCATTCTATAGAAGAATTTACCTTCTAGATATAGAAATGACCTTGCAGATGCAAGGTCATTTCCCTATTTCTTCTCTTTTCCTGAGCCTTCACAGCAGTAACATGTTTCTGAACCGCCTAATAATAATTGATAATACCCAGCTCCAGAGCAATATGGGCATCTTTTTGTTTCTGTCTTTGTTTGGTTCATTTTCATCTTCCTTTCTTTTATATCTGAATTTTCTGATAATATATCAAGAAAAACACAATTTGGAAAGGATCATTTTTGTGAAGTTTCCTTGCGTGAAAACGCATACAAATATGCTATTCTGCCTGTAGCTTTCTTTTTCTTAGTCTTTTAATTTCTCTCCGGAAATCCACATAAACAAGACTGTTTTCATAACGGCATTTGTTAAAATCCTATAGCCAATTTTTACCGTAAGAGGAACGATTTCGTAGGTTTCAAGAAGTTTGGAGGCTCTTTTCTCATCACTAATTTGTAGAGCAACAAAGTGCATCCACCCTATTTTCGTATCCCAAAAACACCGTTTCCGAAAAAGAGCGAAAAAAAGCAGGTCAAAGGACCCGCTTTTTTTGCAAATTTTATTTTAAAAGATGTTGAATTTTCCTTTTTTGAAGACTAATGAAGGACCACCAATCATAAATAAAGAACGATTATCGATCACCTTTTTTAATAATGCAGCTTTTCCACCGACTACCTTTTTACCGAATGCTGTTCCGATTGCTTCGTCTTCGCCCAGTGAACATACAGTTCCTTTATTATGGAACTCAAAGGTTTCTAGTTCATTTTTTCCACGAACCAAAGCGGCAAGATTTCTTGCACAAACTTCACCCTGCTGCATCGCAATTTGAGCTGTAGGAGGGTATGGTCGATTGATTTCTTCGTTAATGATTAATGAACAATCACCAACAATGAAGACATTGTCTTTGCCTGGAACTCTTAAATCAAGGTCCACTTTAACGCGTCCACGCATTGCATCAAATCCAGAGTTTTCAATAACAGAGTTACCGCGGACACCTGCTGCCCAAACAACAGTCTCTGCTTTGATTTCTTCCACTTCGTCTTCGCCTTTTGCGACAATGATTCCACCAGGAATTCCTTCTTTTATAGCAGTGCCAATCCTGAATTCGACACCTTTCTTCTCAAGGTAAGAAACAGCATAGTTCACTAGCTCTGGGTCAAACCCAGGTAAAACCATAGGTGCAGCCTCAACGCAGATCAACCTTACTTTATGATAATCTACATCGTATTCCTTACAAAGTTCAGGAATACGGTTAGCAAGTTCACCTAGAAATTCAATCCCTGTAAAACCTGCTCCTCCAACCACGATGCTTAAACGCTCATCTTTCTTTTCCACTTCTGTGTTATACGTAGCAAATTGGTACTCGATATGCTCGCGGATTTGGCGTGCAGCGTTCACATTCACAATTGAAAATGCATGTTCTTTGAGACCCTTAATACCAAATGTTTCTGACTCAGCGCCAAGAGCAATCACAAGGTAGTCATAGGAAATCTCACCATTATCAAGAATTACGCGGTTTTCTTCTGTTTTTATTTCTTCTACTGATGCCTGAACGAACTCAACTTTATGAGTATCAATAACCTCACGAATATCATAGCGAACACGGTCGTGATGTAACGTTCCTGCAGATGCCTCATGTAACCATGTTGTCTCATAATGATAATCATTTTTATTAACAAGAATGATATCAGCCTCATTGACTCCAATTTGCTTTTGTAGTCTTGTGACTGTCATCAATCCACCATATCCTGCTCCAAGAACGACGATTTTTGGCTTTCTCAAGTTAATCACTTCCACCTTTTTAATTGTATTTTATTATTATCTTTTCTCTTAACATTTACTTATATTTTTTATTAATAACTAAAAGCAAGGAGAAAACTTTGTGATTTCCTTCACTAACGTGGACAAAAAAATGTTCGTGAAATGTCACAAAAAGTTAACATTCTGTTTACGCATATTAAATAATATTCCTTTTCACACTGTTTTTCAAGTCAATTTTCCTATAAAATACGATTTCGACTATTCGCAAAAATACTAAATATAAAATGTAGGAATATAATATAACTGTTATTTTACTCTTATGATAAGGAAAGCGTTTTTCCTTGGTAAGAGTTTTATGGTTTAGTTTATGGTATGATGAATAGTGGAACAATTCTGTATATAGTGAGGTGGAGTTACATGAAAGAGGATAAAAAATTGTACGACATCACCATTATCGGTGGGGGTCCTATCGGACTATTCACCGCCTTTTACGGTGGGATGAGACAGGCTTCAGTAAAAATTATCGAAAGCCTTCCACAGCTTGGAGGACAGTTATCCGCACTTTACCCCGAGAAATACATATACGATGTTGCTGGATTTCCAAAGGTTCGTGCCCAGGAGTTGGTGAACAACCTGAAGGAACAAATGGCTAAGTTTGAACCGACAATTGTCCTAGAACAATCAGTACAAAACCTTGAAAAACAGGATGATGGAAACATTAAGTTAGAAACCGACAAGGAAACACACTATACAAAAACGGTGATCATTACTGCCGGAAATGGCGCTTTTCAACCACGACGTCTAGAGCTTGAGCTTGCATCCAAATACGAAGGCAAAAACCTCCATTATTTTATCGATGACTTAAATCAGTTTGCCGGGCAACGAGTAGCCGTGTTAGGTGGAGGAGATTCCGCCGTTGACTGGGCATTAATGCTCGAACCGATTGCTGACAAAGTCAGTATCGTCCATCGTCGTGATAAGTTTCGCGCACATGAACATAGCGTAGAAAACCTTGAAAAATCCAAAGTGGATATTATGACACCTTATGTTCCACTTGATCTTGTGGGAGATAACTCTAAAATTAATCACCTTATCCTCAAAGAAGCTAATGGAGAGAACAAACTGACACTCGATGTAGATTCAGTGATCTGCAACTTCGGATTTGTTTCTTCCCTTGGACCGATTAAGGAATGGGGACTAAGCATTGAAAAGAACTCTATTGTTGTAAATTCTAAGATGGAAACGAACATTCCTGGCGTTTATGCTGCAGGCGATATTTGCACCTATGATGGGAAGGTAAAATTAATTGCTTCCGGTTTTGGAGAAGCTCCAACAGCCGTGAACAATGCCAAAGCGTACATGGATCCTAAGGCAAAGGTTCAGCCATTGCATAGTTCGTCGATGTTTAAATAGGAAAAAGCAAGGTGAAAAAACTACATTCACCTTGCTTTTTTTATGATGCTTAGCACTCTTCAGGAGAACCAGCGTTTGTAGCTGTTTTAAACGAAGAACCACAACCACAAGATGCAATTGCATTAGGATTGTCAATCGTGAATCCCCCGCCCATCAATGATTGCTTGTAATTAATAATGGTTCCTTTAAGAATCGGGATGCTATCCTTATCGATTAGCACCTTAATTCCATGCTGTTCAAGTTCCTGGTCACCTTCCTCAACCTCATGGGCAAACCCCATACCGTAGGAAAGACCGCTACAGCCGCCTCCTTTAACTCCTACACGGAGAAAAGCACCTTCTTCTTCATTCTGTTTCATCATATCCTTAATCTGCACTGCAGCTTCTTCAGTAATGTTAATGATTTGTTCCATTTTAATACCTCCAGTCATAGAAGAATCCTTCTTCCTTTATTATATACAGTCTATTCCTGCTCCTCAACCAATCGGTTTTGCATTAGTACCTATTTTAATAAGGCATTATCATTTATAAGTTAAAATAATGGATTTTCATCCAAATAGCGGTAAATTTTTTCAACTAATTCATCAGGGCTGTCCGCGCTCACTGGTTCACCATTTACTAATGCATATAGAGATCTTGCGCATTTTCCACAATAACTAAGACAACCATATTCAATAATATCTAGGTTAGGATCACGTTCTAATTGCTCTCGTGACTTTTGCGCCCCATTCGCCAAGTTGCTAATACAAAACTCAATGATTGGTCTCATCCCGGTTCACCTCTTTACTAATTGTTTATCCTACCTTTTTTAATAAAATCAGTCAATTCCGACTACATCTATGTACAGATTTTACTAGGGGAATTTTGTTGTTATTTTGTCACAATTTCGTTATAATTCATTTGGAACATAAAGTATACATTATTTCGAAATATTTTTCTTTTTTAAAATGTAAACGGTTCAGTTTAATAAAGTGGATGAAAACAAAGGGACTGTATTCAAGAGGACGGAAAAGGGGATATTAATATGAAAAATCTCGTGATTCTTGGGGGCGGTTATGGCGGCATGAGAATCCTTCAGCGCCTATTACCAAATGATCTGCCCGAAGATGTAACCATCACCTTAATTGACCGTGTACCATACCATTGTTTAAAAACAGAATACTACGCTCTGGCCGCCGGAACAATTTCTGATCAACATGTGCGTGTTTGTTTTCCTGAACACCCAAGGCTTAAATTAAAATATGCAGAAATAACCGAAATCCAGTTAGAAAAACAACAGGTATGTTTACAAAATGGGGAAACTGTTCATTATGATGAACTCGTTATCGGACTAGGGTGCGAGGATAAGTACCATAATGTACCGGGTGCAAAAGAATATACGTATAGTATTCAATCAATTGAGAAAGCTAGGGACACTTATCAAAGACTCAATAACTTACCAGCTGGCTCGACGGTAGGAATTGTTGGAGCTGGATTAAGCGGAGTAGAACTTGCTAGTGAACTAAACGAAAGCAGAAGTGATTTAAATATTAAACTATTCGATCGTAGCAACTATATTTTGTCTGCGTTTCCTGAACGGTTAAGTATCTATGTCGCGAATTGGTTTGATACGAATTCAGTCGAAATCATTAATAATGCCAATATTACTAGAGTAGAAGATGGCATCTTGTATAATCATGATGAACCTAATTCTGTAGATGCCGTTGTTTGGACAGCAGGAATCCAAGCAAACAAACTTGTCCGTGACCTTCCAATTGAGAAGGATAATATGGGGCGGGCTGTCATTACTGCAAGGCATCACCTACCAGATTACGAGAATGTTTTCGTCCTTGGTGACTGTGCGAGTCTCCCTCATGCACCAAGTGCTCAACTTGCAGAAGGACAAGCAGAGCAAATCGCCGAAGTCATGATCAAGCGTTGGAAAGGCGAGGAACCACCTGAGTCCTTCCCAACCATTAAACTAAAAGGGATTCTCGGATCACTTGGAAAAAAACATGGATTCGGCATGATTGGAGAACGAGCGATTACCGGTCGAGTAGCTAGAATATTAAAATCTGGAATTCTATGGGTCTATAAATATCACAACGGTTAGGGGTGCATAATGCGCCCTTTTTATTTTTTGCTACGTTAAAGAGCATAATGGATTTTCCCAACTGTTGATTGGAGCGGAAGGCACGAAGACTCCTGCGGGAGTACGGGGCAGGGGAGCCTCCTAGGCGCTTAAGCGCCTAGGAGGCTCCCCGGCACGCCCGCGAACCACTCGTGCCTGGAGCGGAAATCTACAGACCCTATATAACAGAGCCTTATTTTTAAAAGAATTAAAGACATAAAAAAAACGGTCTTGCCTTTGGCAAAACCGTTAACAAATCATACTATTTAAGTTTAGAATACTTGTTCAACTTCAACGACACCAGGAACTTCTTCTAAAAGAGCGCGCTCAATCCCAGCCTTCAAAGTAATCGTTGAACTAGGGCAGCTTCCACATGCACCAAGTAAACGTAATTTTACTATTCCTTCATCAACGTCGACAAGTTCACAGTCACCGCCGTCACGAAGAAGGAATGGACGCAATTTATCTAGTACTTCCTGGACTTGTTCAAACATTTGTTGTTCAGACATGTAAAATCGACTCCTTTCATACTCCTATTATAATCACATCAACCTGAAAAATCTATTGTTTAAACCTAAATCCAATATTCAACAGTTATTTTTAGGAGAAATGTTTTAAATATTGTAAAATTAAAATAAAAAGTACGGAGGGAACTAGAATGTCGCAAAAGACCGTCGAGATTGCCGTATATGGAGCAGACCAGCTTTGCCCTAGTTGTGTTCATCTACCTTCATCAAAAGAGACCTATGAATGGTTAGAAGCCGCTATTAGCAGGAAGTATACCAATCAGCCCTTTACCATTACGTATGTAGATATTTACAACCCGCCAAATGATGATGAAAAGAGAAAGTTTGCAGAACGGGTCATCGACGAGGAGATGTTCTATCCCGTTGTCTTGCTTGGAGGGAACATTGTCGGGGAAGGAAATCCACGACTTAAAACGATATTTGCCGAAATGGAAAAATACGGCTACCAATCCGAAAATTGAAAAAGAGCCCTAAATTGGGCTCTTTTTCGTTTCTGCTACTTCTACGAAGGCCTGACTTCCAGCCCGATCAATTTCTAACTCGACGACACGCATGGACGATAGCGTACCTTCAAGAAAAGAAGCTACTGATTTTCCTTTCCCTGGTTCAACTAAGCAAAGGATGGTTGGACCTGCTCCACTGAGGGCGGTACCAAATGCACCAGCTTCCATGGCAAGTTTCTCAACTTCTTCCCACCAAGGAATGAGTCCTCTTCGATAAGGCTGATGAAATCGATCACAACTCATCATCTTCCCTGCTAGATCCCAATTTTCGGTAAACAGCGCAGCTAATAATTGATTCGAAACAGCGCTTGCCTCGACTGCCTCTGAGAAAGGAAGCTGATCTGGAAGTACAGCTCTAGCCGACTCGGTTAGCAGTTCCTCTTCAGGGATAACGGCGACAACATCCATATTAACCGTTTGAACAACTGTTAAATCAATGTCGGCACCTAACTGACTCCCTACGACAAGCCCGCCATATATGGATGCTCCGACGTTATCAGGGTGACCTTCAATTCCTGCGGAAATATCTAAGATATCCTTGCGGGAAAGGTTAAGCGCACAAAAGTAATTGGCAAGTTCAATTCCGGCAATAATAGCAGCCGCACTTGAACCTAAACCGCGTGTAAGTGGGATTTCGCTGCTAACCGCTAATCGACAAGCTGGCATTTCCTTCCCATACTTCTTTGCAGTTTCTTGTGCCATTTTTACAATAAAATGCCTTTCATCAGTTGGGAAAACAGACAATTCCTTTGAGAGCGGGATGACCTCCCAGCTTTCTGCCCTTTCAGCTTCAACTGTAAGATATAGATTTACCGCCAACCCCATAGAATCAAAGCCTGGGCCTAAATTAGCAGAACTTGCCGGTACTCTTACCCTCAACATACCATCATTTTTCATCGGTGAACAACTCCACGAATGTGTTCGCTCACCTTCTCTTCATCATTCGGAAGAACGACTGGCTTAATGGTGCTACACTCTATAGCAGTTTGAGGGTCCTTAAGTCCATTTCCAGTCAACACTGCAACAACTTTTGATCCTTGAGGAATTTCACCCTTTTTCACCATCTTATAAACCCCTGCAATTGACGCGCATGACCCAGGCTCAGCAAAGACACCTTCTGTCCTAGTTATTTTCTGATATGCTTCTAAAATTTCTTCATCAGAAACCTCATCAATTGTTCCGCCAGATTCATCTCTTGCGTTTACCGCGAGCTGCCAGCTAGCAGGATTCCCAATTCGAATGGCTGTTGCGATTGTTTCCGGATTTTCAAATACGCGGTCATGAACAATTGCCGCTGCTCCTTCAGCTTCAAAGCCAAACATTTTTGGAAGGCCCTTTCCGTATTCTTTAAAGCCTTTCCAGTAGGCACTGATGTTTCCGGCATTTCCTACAGGGATTGCCAAGATGTCTGGGGCGCTTCCGAGCTGATCACAAATTTCAAAAGCTGCTGTTTTTTGACCTTCTAGGCGATATGGATTCACAGAGTTTACAAGCGCAACAGGCTCTGTTTCGCTTATATTTCTTACCATTTTAAGAGCTTCATCAAAGTTCCCTTCAATCGAAATAATCTCTGCTCCGTACATGACAGCTTGAGCAAGCTTGCCCATTGCGATTTTCCCTTCAGGAATTACAACAATACAACGCATCCCGGCACGAGCGGCATAAGCAGCCGCAGCGGCAGATGTATTCCCTGTTGAAGCACAAATGACTGTGTCACTACCCTCTTCTTTTGCTTTGGCAACCGCCATGACCATTCCTCTATCTTTAAAGGAACCTGTAGGGTTTGTTCCCTCGGTTTTTACATATAAGTCAATGCCCCATTCCTTAGACAGGTGATCAAGCCGGATTAGCGGTGTATTCCCTTCATTCAGAGTAAGTAACGGGGTTTTTTCTGTTACCGGTAAGTATTCTTTATATTCTTCTATTAGGCCTCTCCATCTCATGCGTTCGCACTTCCTTCCACTCTATAGGAACTCTTAATCTCTTTAATTGCATTAAGGTCCCTTAGCTGCATTAAAATTTCTTCGTAGTTTTTTAGTGATGCTTTATGGGTTACAACGACAATCTCCGCTAGCCCCTTTTCCTTAACAGGAAGTTGAAGGATTTTTTCAAAACTTACCCCATATTGTGTGAAAACGGAAGTGATTTCTGAGAAGACGCCCACTTCGTCTTTCGCGTGAATACGAAGGAAGTACTTTGAATAAATTTCTTCTGGATCTTTTAAATTTTTCTCGTGTTGTGGTGCAACTGCATAGCTCCCATTAATCCCAAGTCGCATGTTTTTTACCACGGCAACGAGGTCTGAAACAATGGAGGTTGCGGTTGGTAAACTACCAGCGCCTGGACCATAAAACATGGTTTCACCAACTGCTTCACCATAAACATATACTGCGTTGTATTCATTGCTGACAGACGCAAGCGGATGTGCTTTTGGCAAGAGCGTAGGCTGAACACTTACCTCAACCTTATCGTCACCATCACGATGGGCAATGCCAAGTAATTTCATTGTATAACCAAGCTGTTTTGCATAATGCAGGTCTTCTTCATTGACCATAGTAATCCCTGTAGTTTTTACATCTGCAAGGTCTACTTTCATGGAGAACCCAAGCGTAGCCAGAATAACCATCTTCCGTGCAGCATCCAGGCCTTCTACATCTGAGGCGGGATTTGTTTCAGCATATCCTAATTCCTGTGCTTCCTTTAGCACATCCTCATAAGCAAGCCCTTCTTCGGTCATCTTGGTTAAAATATAATTGGTTGTACCATTCACAATTCCCATGAGCTTTTTGATTCGGTCAGAAGAAAGACCATCTACTAGACTTCTAATAATTGGAATCCCACCAGCTACACTTGCTTCATAAAACACATCACAGCCATTTTCAGTTGCGGCCGATAACAGCTCGCCACCATAAACAGCCATCAAGTCTTTATTCGCTGTTACTATGTGTTTTTTATTTCGTAAAGCCTGCAGCAAATGCTCTTTCGTTTGCTCTACGCCACCCATTACTTCAATGATTACATCAATATCAGGGTTATTTATAACTTCCTCAACATTTGTAGTTAATATCGCAGGGTCAATTGAAACAGCCCTTGCCTTCCCTAGTTCTTTTACGAGAACTTTTTTCACTACTATTGGGCAACCAACCTGGTGAATCAGCTTATCTTGGTGGTTTTCAATGATCTTGATTACACCACTTCCTACTGTCCCAAGTCCGAGTAGTCCAATCGATATCGGCTTCATAGATGTTCCCTCACTTCCTGTTCTCCACTCAAGTACATCTGTCTTTGTATAGTAGACATTATAAGTTCTGTTTCATCTATTTACAAGGATTATTTATTATGAAATAGTAATGAAAACGGTTAATTCGTAAAAAATTTTGAATTTTTACTTTCTCAGTACACATCCATGCACATTATGGTGGACTTTTTTTAAAATTAGGCTATCTCAATGCCCATACTGCTCACTTTTAAAGAGTATGAGGAACGTGGCCCTCTCTCAATGCCTATACTGCTCAACTTTTAGTGAGTATGGGCACCGAGGGACTCTCTCAGTGCCTATACTGCTCAACTTTTAAAGAGTATGGGCAACGAGGGACTCTCTCAGTGCCTATACTGCTCAACTTTTAAAGAGTATGGGCAACGAGGGCCTCTCTCAATGCCGGTACTGCTCAACTTTTAAAAAGTATAGGCAACGAGGGACTCTCTCAGTGCCTATACTGCTCAACTTTTAAAGAGTATGGGCAACGAGGGACTCTCTCAACGCCTATACTGCTCAACTTTTAGTGAGTATGGGCAACGAGGGACTCTCTCAGTGCCTATACTGCTCAACTTTTAGAGAGTATGGGCAACGAGGGACTCTCTCCGTGCCTATACTGCTCAACTTTTAAAGAGTATGGGCAACGAGGGACTCTCTCAGTGCCGGTACTGCTCAACTTTTAAAAAGTATAGGCAACGAGGGACTCTCTCCGTGCCTATACTGCTCAACTTTTAAAGAGTATGGGCAACGAGAGCCTCTCTCAATACCGGTACTGCTCAACTTTTAAAAAGTATAGGCAACGAGGGCCTCTCTCCGTGCCTATACTGCTCAACTTTTAAAGAGTATGGGCAACGAGGGCCTCTCTCAACGCCTATACTGCTCAACTTTTAAAAAGTATAGCAACGAAGTCCTCTCTCAAATGAGTCTATTACTCCCGGAAAATTATTTATTTTCAAGTAACTGCGTATTTACTAAGGTTTTCGGACTCTCCCCAGTTAAGATCCGTTGAATATTTTCCACACAAATATGTATCATTGCCATCCTTGTATCAATACTTGCACTACCTATATGTGGGAGCGCCGTAACATTCTTTAGCTGTAACAGTGGATGCTCTGCTGCGATTGGTTCAACCTCAAACACATCAAGACCCGCACCGGCTATTTCTTTCTGCACGAGCGCTTCATATAATGCTCCCTCATCTGCAACGGCCCCTCTTGATGTATTGATAAAAATAGCAGTGGATTTCATTTTTCGGAAGACTTCTGCATTAAACATATGCCGGGTTTCATTCGTTAGAGGTGCCATTGCCACCACATAATCGGACTGACTAATAAGGTTCTCAAAAGAAGAGTATTTAGCACCGATTTCTTTTTCTGCCTCAGGCTTTCTACTACGGTTATGATAAAGGATTTCCATACCAAATCCTTTTGCTCTTCGGGCAACAGCTTCCCCAATTTTCCCCATGCCACAAATTCCAATTGTTTTGTGATGAACATCATGACCTGCGAGGAGAAACGGACTCCAACTCTGCCATTTTCCTTCTTTTGTAAACTCAGCAGCTTCTATAACCCTTCTTGCTGTTGCCAGCAATAAGGCAAAGGTAAGGTCTGCAGTCGTCTCCGTTAGTACGTCTGGCGTATTGCAAACGTAGACCCCTCTTTTTGTTGCGGCTTCGAGATCAATATTGTCATAGCCGACAGCCATATTGGCTACCACCTTTAAATTACTTGCCACGGATAATAGCTCATCCGTGACTGGGTCAGAAACCACCGTTAACAGCGCATCTACCTTTTCAACCTCTGAGAATAAAACATCTTGCGGGACGGCTATCTCTTCGCTTTCCCACATCTTCACATCAAATTTTTCTGTTAATTCTGCAACACAAACGTCTGGGAGTTTCCTCGTGATATAAATAGATGGTTTCATGACATTCCCCTTCTTCCAAAAGAGTTTTCGTAATTATTTTAACATACTGACCATTCGATTGTGGACTATTTCATTAACCATTTAATAACAGGCAATTTATAGGAACGAACCGGAGCTTCTACAAGCTGATAAAAGCCAGCTAGAAACCGCTCTTGCTCAGAAGAATAGGTTAAATACTTTTGCATCCGCTCCTCAAGAGCAAGCTTTTCTTGCTCTGAATTGGTGATATAAAAATTTTCAACACATTCAAAATAATGAAGTGGAAACAAAAGTCTTGAGTACAATAGCCTCCACGAAAATGAAGATAGCTTACTAATCTGTTGATATTCATCGATGAACTTCCTTACGTCTGGTTGGTATGTTTGCGCATTATAGAAATAGCGTTCTCTTATCCACTCTGCCAAATCCCTTGAAGCATGGTCAAATACCCAATCATATGGGTTCTTAACTAAATGTTCCTTCCCCCAACTTCCTTTTTTAAAACGTTCGTGACAGACCGTCCCATTGTCCATTTCAAGTGGAGTCGAATCTAACTCTGTATCGGTTAAGTATTGGATCGCATTCTCAGTAAGCCCCATATAATATGGAAAAGAATCAAAAAACATTTTCTCAAACTCATTTTCGGGGCTACGATTTAGCCTGCTATTCCAAAACCCTTCCATCTGGTCTAGTCGTTTTTCCCATAGTTGCTTCCACTGTCCAATTCTATTTATGGTCTTTACCTGGAAGGGCATATACCTTCCCCGATAATGGAACTTAGCTAACTTTTTTCCAGTTTTTTTAATCTTTAGTGGTTTGGGTTCACGGTATTGTAATAAACTGTAATAACCCCCTTCCCACTCACAGATAGCTGCACCTTCATTTGTTGGCAAAAAGCTTGGCACATCTTTGTCACCAAACGTACGAAGTTGATCCGAGATTTTCTTTATCTCGCTTATCTCTTGCTCTTTCTTCCCATTTACATTCATAATCAAATAAAGTGAAGCATTTTGTTTGAATGCACGATATCTTTCAAAATCAAGCTCATAGCCTTCTTTAATACCATATTTTTCTTTCAACATTTTTTCAAACATACAACCATCCCACCTCAAGATGAACTTTTTAGTACTATATGAGTCGATGTTAGAAAACTTGTTAACAATGAAGGTTGCGACCATTTGTTTTTGGGCTATCTTGTAAGCGAGTGTAGGAATGATATCCGCTTTAGTGTTTATTTTAGTTAGCGAATGTAGAAAATAAGGAAATATGAAAGAAGGGTGAAAATCTTATGTTAGAAAAAAATAAAGCAATTAAACTTACCGAGGAAACAGCTCGAGAATGGCTAAAAAAGCGTGGTGTCGAGGTTGAGGATATTGCTCAACTTGTTTATTACCTTCAAGAAAAATATCACCCAGCGTTGGCGATGGAAGATTGTTTAGAGAATGTTGAACGTGTTTTATCAAAACGCGAGGTACAAAATGCCATTTTAACAGGCATCCAACTTGATATTCTTGCTGAACAGAAAAAACTTGAGGAGCCTCTACAGTCTATTATTGCAATCGATGAAGGACTATATGGGATCGATGAAATTCTTGCCTTCTCGATCGTCAATATTTATGGATCGATTGGGTTTACGAATTATGGCTATATCGACAAGCAAAAACCTGGAATTCTAGAAAAACTTAACGATAAATCCAGTGGTCAATGCCATACGTTCCTTGATGATATTGTAGGTGCAATTGCAGCTGCCGCCTCTAGTCGACTAGCACACCGCGCTGCCGATATTGAGTAGGATAGTCATTTCTCAATCATAAATATCGAAAACGCTTGGTGATCAAATGATCCCCAAGCGTTTTTCCTTTTACCTGTTGTTTTCTGGTTAAATATGTCTGAGTGACAAAGCATCGTTCTAACTAGAATAGGGTGAGTAGCTTACCTCATCCGACCTTTCATCCTATTCGGACTGAACTCAGAGATATCTTTGTTGCTCTGTCCGAACCCCAATCCTATCCCACATCAGCAATGCTCAAATTGCATTATTAAATCTCCCACTGATCTAATGTTTGAACGGTGTAAGTTGGCTGTACTTCGTAGTTACGAAGATGTTCTATGGTCGTTACGCCCGTATGAACGAGGAGTGTATCCATTCCAGCGTTTATTCCTGCCAGAATATCGGTATCATAGTTATCTCCCACCATCAATGTCTCAGCCCTTTCAGTGCCTAACACTTTCAATGCTTGCTCCATAATGATGGATTCTGGCTTTCCTATAAAAGTGGGCGTTGTTTGAGTTGAAACGGCTACGACAGAGGTTATTGACCCATTTCCAGGAACCAACCCTCGCTCTGTTGGAATAGCAATATCCGCATTTGTAGAGATAAATTTTGCGCCATTACGAACCGCTAAGCATGCTACTGCCAATTTTTCGTATGTAATCTCCCGGTCAATACCCATTACAACATAGTCCGCTTCTTCGCCACTCTCCTTGAATCCTTTTTCATTAAGCGCCGTTCGCAGTCCTTCCTCACCAATCGTATAGACCGTTGCATCACTATTTTCTTCAAAAATATAATTGGCTGTGGCTTGGCTGGTTGTAAACACCTGGTGTTCAATTGCAGGTATATTAAAATCGCGAAGCTTTGCAGCAACCTGAGCTGGCGTACGCGCTGAATTATTTGTAACAAACAAATATGGAATCCCTTTTTCACTTAATCGTCTAATAAAATCACATGCTTCGGCAATTTGTTCAGATCCGCGATACATCGTTCCATCTAGGTCAATTAAATACCCTTTATACTTTTTCATCACTAACCTCCTTGTCCATCCACTTTTTAGTATAACTCTCTTTATAACAATTGAAAAAGACCGTCTTAACGGTCTTTTTTGTACATTCTATTTTTTAAAAGCCGAAACTGGTCCGAGCTCGTTTGTTAAATATTCGCGAACCTTTCCGGAAAAGAGATCTAATGCAGCGATAGATTTTAAGAAGGCTTGATTTAAAACCTCGTGGTCTACTTTGGTGTATTGTTGTACGGTCATTTTTCGATACTGCATCAAGTCAATAAACTTTTCATGCATTTCCTTCGTGATGACTTTCTCATCATCAAGGATATCAATAATATCTTCATAACTCCCAGGGTCACGCATAATAAAGCCATCAATCATCATATTTCCTACATCAAGAATAGCTTCTAAAATCGTGTGCGTTAATCTTTCCAAGGCCGCCTTTTCGATTTCTGTAACCCATTGACTGTGATTTTTAAATAATTCAAGTTGTCTATCCAGGAAAACAAGAGTTTCCTCAATTGAGTCTCTGTCAACAAAGTACATATGTATTCCTCCGTTACGCCGTTTTTCTCTGCCGATAGCAAAGTAGTTCTTTCACTATTGTACCATAATGAAAGGGCATTCAGGGCGGACAATGGCGATTCTCGTACTTAAAGAAAATACCTTATCATGTTTCACCGCTTTTTGATAAGATAAGTAATATAGCGTTACAATTGGGCTCGAACTGAGGGAGGAATTTTGAAAATGACAGAACGTTTTTTCTTATACGATGATCTAGTAAATACCAAAACCCGCTTTGTTAGTTTTATGGGGGAAAATCAACGATTTGATTTGGCATTAATTCAATCTGATCGATACTACGGTAAAATGCTTGTCCTTGATATTCAGGGAAATAGATTTGCCATCATTGGCCATGATGACCTTGATGAAGAAGGATATCTTGAACATGCCTTTAAATTATCTGATGAGGATGCCGAGGAACTTCGCTCATTTTTACGCGAGTCAGTGTAACATTAATCCCTGAATCGTTTTGTATGTTGTTATTCTGTGGACAAACAACAAATACTAAAAACAAAACGAGAGAAGGGGGTAAATAATTTGGACAATAAGGACTCAGAAATATACTCAGATGTTTCCAACGTGGAAAAAAGCAAAAATTTTTTAACAGCTGAAGAGTTTCCTGAGGGACCCTTTGGATCACCTCGTGGCAAAGAGGAGCCTGTCGAAAATAAAAGCTCAGAATGGAAAGAAGGACAAAGACCCTATAGTGCGTTTAATTATGAAAATAAAACACTACACCAGGAGCTTCCCCGCCAAATGGAAGGGGCACATCCTACCCATGATGACCCTGAGCGGGACGAACAAGAACCCTATACACCATAAAAAACAGACTTTTCGACACTCTTATAGTTTGGACAAGGTTAGTTTGTTCCATCTTCTAAAAAACAGAAAAAGGCCATTTGGCCTTTTTCTTATTTTTTTACCTTTTTAACAATAAAGTAAGCACAACCAAAATTACAAAACTCATATAAGTACTCACTTACTGTGCTAATTTTTGTATCAAATGTTGCTTTCTGGCTTTGATCTTCAAAAAATCCTTTTAGCCTTAGCTGGCCATAGCCCCAATCTCCTACAATATAGTCATATCTCGTTAAAATATCGCTATATCGTGAACGAAACGCTTCCTCATTAAAAGCCTCTTTGTAGTCATCAATGACCTCATAACAAATATTATTGATGCAAATCATACTTTCACCTCTTTTAGCCTAATTCCTATCTATCTGGTCACTATGTAATTCTGTATGTTCTGCCTTCTTTAAATTATAACTGATTCTCCAGCAATTACTAAGAAAAAAAAGAAATAATGGGTCATTCTAATCCATAGGGGGTGTTGTGTAGATGATAAAAAAAGGAATCGCCATATTGGGGATTTGTGGCTTCGCTCTTGCTGGTTGTGCTGGAAATGCAACTGATCAAGGTCAAGAAGATGGTCGAGAAAAAGCAGGTATTTATAATGAAAGTGGTAGTCAATTGCATACCAACAACCATGAACCTGACTTCTACAACGCCGGTATGGATGGCAAAGATTCTGGCTTTGGTTATGTACGTTATAAGCGGACAGGTGTAATGGGTACAAAAGATCAACCCAAGTATGAAATCGACCGTGAACAGCTCGCAAATATGATTTCAAAGCTTGGAGCACAAGTACCAAATGTTGATGATGTTTCAACATTGGTGACGGATGAAGAAGTACTAATGGTCTACGCGTCCGATTCGGACAACCCGAATGAAACTGCCGAACAAGTGAAAAAAATGGCCATGTCTGTGGTACCTGGTTGGTTCCATATTTATGTGACTGATGATACTGGATTAAGACAAAACGTTGAGAACTTTGCCACACTTAAAAGCAATAGTCGTGATGTTGATGCCTTAATCGACAAGTTAATAAAACAAATGGAGAAATCTCCACAAGGACAGGATACCGCCGATTCAACCTATGATAATCTCGAAAGAGCAACAAATAATAATACAATGAACAGTCAATAAACATCAGTGAAGAAAAAGAGTTCAGCTAGCTAGGGCTGAACTCTTTTTTTGATCACGCTTCCTTGGCTTCTTTATTTTCACCAAGCATCTGTTTATGTTTCGCTGCCTCATTCACCTGTTCATCTGCATGATAAGATGAACGAACTAGCGGACCAGCCTCACAATGGCTGAACCCTTTCTCTAACGCAATATTTTTCAATTCATTAAATTCATCTGGGTGGTAGTATTTTACAACTTTCAGGTGTTTTTTAGTAGGTTGTAAATATTGCCCAATCGTCAAGATTTCAACTTTGTTTTCACGAAGGTCATCCATTGCTTCAATAATTTCCTCTTTCGTTTCTCCAAGCCCAATCATGATGCTTGACTTCGTCGGTACGGAAGGTTGTATTTCTTTTGCACGACGTAAAAATTCAAGCGAGCGTTCATAGGTGGCTCTAGCCCTAATTCTAGGAGTCAGGCGTTTTACAGTCTCGATATTATGGTTTAGAATATCTGGCTTTGCATCCATTAATGTTTGCAAGTTCTCCATTTTCCCACCCATATCTGATGGTAAAACTTCGATGGTTGTAAATGGATTTTTCCTGCGGATTGCCCTTACAGTTTCAGCAAAAACTGCTGCTCCCCCGTCCTTAAGATCATCACGAGCAACTGCTGTAACAACAACGTGTTTCAGGTTCATGGTAACAACAGAATCTGCCACTCTTTCCGGCTCTTTCAAATCCAGCTCAGTTGGTAGACCTGTCTTTACTGCACAGAAACGGCAAGCACGAGTACATGTATCACCAAGGATCATAAAGGTAGCAGTACGTCTTACTGCCCAACACTCGTGGATATTTGGACAACGGGCTTCTTCACATACAGTATGTAAATTTTGCTCGCGCATCATTTTCTTTAAACCTGTATAATTTTCATTTGTATTTAATTTAATTTTAAGCCATTCAGGCTTTCTGAGTACTTCTTCTTTCTTGGTCATCATGTCACTCCATTTCCTAAAAATCCCTTTATTACCAAGGAATCCTTCCCATAGTCACTTTATCATACTTCAAAAACTTAGTACAAGTAAGGGACTTTATTGGTTACCATATATTGTTTACTATGATATCAATATTTTCTCACAAACTATAGGCATATACACAGTTATAGTGTCTATCTGAAAGGAAGAGCTCAATGAATAATTGCCCCCTCAAAAATCCAAACTTAGTAAAGATACTATTTCTTATACTGAACCAAAGCGGAAGGAGGATTCCTGAGTGAGGTATCTTCTTGCATTTATTGTTTTATCACTCCTCCTAACTTTTCCATTTAATGTAGCTGCAAGTGAAAAGCAGGAGGATATTTATCAAAAACGGATGGAGCTTTATAAAAAGGTTGAAGCTACTACCCATATCCCTTGGTACTACTTAGCAGCGGTCGACCAATATGAGCGTAGCATACGCAAAGCTAGAAAGGATCTTCCAGCCGCAGAAGGACTAACAGGGATCTATTTTAAACCAGAAGTATGGTCCGGTTTGTTGAATCCTAATCCGAACGATACGAATCCACAGAGAATTCAGTTCTTTGACGGTGTAGGCTTCGATGGAAATGGAGATGGGAAAGCCGAAATCACAAATGATGAGGATGTTCTTCATTCCCTTGCCCAAATACTCCTTACTTATGGGACAGACCATGATAATCTAAAAATTGGCCTCTGGGAGTATTATAAGCGTGATAAAACAGTCGGTATCATTATTGGTAAAGCCAAAATCTACAAAACGTTTGGACGTCTTAATTTAGATGAACATTCCTTCCCAGTCCCCTTAAGAAGTAATCATAGTTACAAAAACACTTGGGGTGACGCCCGAGGGTGGGGTGGAAGAAGAATTCATGAGGGGACCGATATTTTTGCTGATTATGGTGTACCAGTCCGTGCAACTGGGTATGGGATTGTTGAAATGAAAGGGTGGAACCGTTATGGAGGGTGGAGAGTTGGGATACGAGACATCAACAATACGTATCATTACTTTGCCCATCTAAGTGGTTTCGCTAAGGATTTAAAAATTGGACAAATTGTTGAGCCGGGACAAGTTATTGGTGGTGTTGGGAGTTCTGGTTATGGCCCTCCGGGAACTTCTGGTAAATTCCCACCTCATTTGCACTATGGAATGTATAAAGACAATGGCTATACAGAATGGTCCTTTGACCCTTATCCCCATTTAAGATTATGGTCTAGAGAAGAACGTGCCAGAAATAAGAATAAGTAAAAAGCCAGCCTCAAAATTGAGGCTGGCTTCCATTTTATGATCGTGCTTTTTTTACTGCATGCATGATACTAGCTACAAGACCACCCCAGATAATTACAATACCAACCACCATCATAGCCACTGCACTTGCTTCCATTATTTAGAAACCCCCTTGTCTTTTGGGATATCATAAAGACTTGAGTCCCACTTTTTCACACGGGTAAATAATATTCCAAATACGATTGCCCCTGCTGCAACTAACCAGCCAAAATAGACATTAAACATAACTGGGTACCCACCATAGCTCGTTTCGATATCTGTCATGACGTTCATCACCAACATGGCTCCCAAAACAACTGGAGTAATATACTTCAAACAAATGGTCCACCAGCTTCCAAGTTGGATATCTGATATGGCATTTGCATGATTTTGTAGATTTCCTAGTTCCTTCGCAACCCATGCAATAATAATGATTTCAACAAGACCCGCAAAGGCTACACCATAGTTATTAATAAATGCATCAACGGTATCTAGGAAATTAAGACCACCTTGAGTTGCATATAAGATTGAAATTAATGCTGAAAGACCACCACCGATTGCAACCGCCTTTGTACGTGATACCTTAAACTTTTCTTGAACACCAGCTATATAAGTTTCGACAATTGACATGAGCGAGGTCAAACCAGCTAGTGTTAAACATACGAAGAATAATACGCCAAACGCTCCACTAAATGCCGGCAGTTCATTAATAATCTGTGGGAACACTGCAAAGGCCAAAATAACCCCTTTGCTAACAACCTCATCGATTGGCACCCCTTGTTGCGCGGCCATAAAGCCTAATGCTGCGAAAACTCCAATTCCTGCAAGTAATTCAAAGGAGGAATTCGCAAAACCTGTTATAAATGCGTTATTGGTGATATCTGACTTCTTTGGTAAATAACTAGAATAAGTAATCATGATCGCAAAGGCAATCGATAAACTAAAGAATATCTGCCCGTAGGCTGCGACCCAAACCTTTCCGTTCAAGATCTGACCCCAGTCAGGTTTGAAAAAGGCATTTACACCTTCGATAGCTCCATCAAGTGTTAAAGCACGCACAACAATAATCAAAAATAATACTACAAGTGCTGGAATAAAAATTCTGTTGGCTGCTTCAATCCCTTTTTTAACTCCCTTAAACAAAATACCCAGTGTGATGATCCAGACGATAATCAAAGGAAAGAAAACTCCTGGAACAAGACTTCCTACCTGTCCTGCATCTACCACTTTTAAATAATCCCCCACTAAAAATGTTAGTGGATCTTCCCCCCACTTCTTACCAACAGAGAAATAACTATACGATATCGCCCAAGCGATAATCACGGCATAATACGTGGAAATCACAAACGAAATGGCCAATTGCCACCAACCTAGCCATTCTGTGCCTTTTTTCATTTTAAAGAAACTAAAAGGTGCTGAACCTCGATATTTGTGGCCGATCGTAAATTCCAAGATTAGCAATGGAATACCCGCAGTTAATAATGCGAATAAGTAAGGAAGGAAAAAGGCTCCTCCTCCATTTTCATAAGCTACTCCTGGAAATCGCCAGATATTTCCCAAACCAATCGCTGAACCAACTGCTGCAAAGATGAAACCAGCCCTAGTCCCCCATTGCGGACGATTCTCCATAATCGTATACCCCCCATTTTTCAAGTTTATCTCGAGTTAAAAGAACAGTTTAAACTTTTTTTATTTTCTGATAACTCATTTGTGAATAGTATAGCTTGTATTTTTTCTTTTGTCAAAATAATAATTATCATTTTCAATTTATTTTTTATTTTCAAACAAAATCTTCAAGACCCTCATTACATCCCTTTTTCTACACCGTTTAGATAAAGCTGTCCAGATTGTTTGGACAGCTTTAATATTATTGCTTTTGCGCACTAAATCATAAAATTTCCCTTTGCTTACGGATTTTTTGGTAACTCAATTGCAGGAGCACCACCTCCACCATTATTGAAAAATTGTGGTACCTCTCCTTCGTGCAGGAATGTTCCTATCGGGATATCTTCTTGGATGGTTGCAACCTTTGTGGCGAATGGGATAATAATTTGCACATTTACAATCACCCTTATTGAAGCTTCTATCCACGTATTATTGATCCCCAGCGGTTTTTGGTCCCAAACAACATCCGTAACCACATCTCCAATTGCCGTAAAGCGAACAGGTATATTTGGTCCTTGATTGGCCAGAAGAACATTGTTGGTTGCTTGACCTAGTGGAATATAATAAACAAGGCCTTCTTCTGATTCAACCGCTTCTGAGTCAAATTCTACATCTGCCAAGGACTCCAATGACTCGACATTCCCTTTTTCTGCCTCATTAATATTTGCTTGGACAAGGCTTACTGTTTCGGCTTTAATTTTGTTGAGAACTTCTGCGTTATACTGAATAACAGTTCTTTTGCCTTCACTAATCGGTACATATTCGATTAGGTCTGTGGTATTCATGCCGCTAACAACTTGTTCGTTAATAGCTTTGTTAATAACAAGAGTCGCAATTTTCGTCGTCTGAGATTCAGCATAATGCATCAAAGTAGGTTCAATTTTCTTGTCAATAAGCCACAGACCACCCACTGTTGAGAGAATAAAAAATAGGATTGTTATCAAAAGAACGTATTTGAACGGTAAGGGTCCTTTTTTACGTCGCAGCCGGAGGCCCGATCTCGCCAAAATAAAATCCCCCCTTTACAAGCATATGTATGCTGTAAAGGGGGGACATAGCCTAAAAAGTATTTTTTTATTGTTTATAAATAGATTAGTAGATGTTATCACAACTCCACAAATCGTATTAGACCATTTTTCCAAGCGCTTCTTTCCCAGACATGCCTGCGGTGATTCCTAAGTTTTCAGCCTCAATCGTGACCGATTCCAATGGAGCTTCGAGTAGTTGTTCAATCGTTTTCACTCCTACGGCTCTCCCAGCAATCACCTTACGATCTTTTAATTTCTCATTCAAAAGTGCGACATCTAGAGCACCACACATAATATATCCTTTATCGCTTGTCACAACAAGCAGGTTTGTTTTTGGCAGTCTGACAGAAATGCTTAAAAAGGTATGGCCGTTTAATTCGATTGGTGTCATTTCAATCATAAATCAGCTCCCCTTTCCTACTATCAAGTTATGCATAAGTAGGAAAAATGTGAGCCTAGCTATTGGGGTATAACTCTGTTAATTTCTCCCTTAATAAATCCCTTAGAAATTCTGGAACAAAGTATTTTTTCGTTTGAGATCGGAATATTTCGGGGAAGAATCGACCAAAGGTAAACATATCTGGAATCGCTACCGTATAGATCGTTTTCGGGTTGATTGCCTCCCTATTAATCAAAATTTCGCTTGTATGTTCAGATGTTTTTCTAAATTCAATTCCTTCATAAACAAAATTCCCCATGACCGTTCCTCTAAAGCCAAGCCCTTTGATTTGAAGATGTGGCCACTTTTCATCCTTTGTTTGTAAAAGGACTTCTTTTAACTCGGCACCCGTTAGTCTCACAGTACAAGGATTAATTGGATGAGGACAAATGGATAATAAATCGTATTGAGTCACTCTCCCCTTATCCAACCCCTTTAATAAAAGACCAGCATTTAAAAAGGCACAGTCCGCATTGCACCATTCTTTTAAGGTTTTACACAAAAGGTCAGCAAGTGGGGACTCCTCAAAATGCTTGGCGGTTAGCGGGTGGGGCAAATCTACCACCGGTACTTCTAAAAGACCTTTTCCCTTTGCATAAAGACTTTCAATGATCTCTTTTTCATTGTCTACAGGTTGCATTTCATTCATATCGTATAAACTAGCCTTTTTCGTAAGGACTTTCTTTGTCTTTTCATCTACTTCTACTATTACATGTCCAGTATATTGCCCGTATTTTCCTGCAGCAGCAAGGAGGGTATTCTCCACCTGCTTTCCTTCATGTAGTATATGATGAGTATGCCCTCCAAGCACGACATCAACTTCAGGGAACATTGTACCTATACGTTCATCATCATGGATGCCAAGGTGTGACAACAAAACAATGATGTCTGCTTTTCCTTTTAATTCTTTCAAGCATGCTTCCAGTTCCTCAATCGGATCAGTTACCTTCCAACCTAAAAGATCGTAGATATGATTAAAATTTACAGTCAGACCAATCGTTCCAATTTTCGTTCCAGCCTTGGTTGTATACATTTTATAAGGCTGAAGCCATTCTGGCCTTGTCCCATCTTCCCTATACAAATTAGCTGCTAATACTGGGAACTGCCTGCTTTCGTACATACTGTCTAAATCATCATAGGATTGTGTGATTCCCTCGTTATTTCCAAATGTCACCGCATCATAACTGGCAGCATTCAAGAGTTCGACGATCCCCTTCCCCCTCGTAGCATCTGCCAAAGGGTGCCAGCGATCCATATGATCCCCGATATCTAACAGGAGAAACTCATCTCCCTCTTGCTCATGCCATTTCCTTCGCTGTGTTACAAGCTGGTGAATTCTCGGCCAATGTTCAAAATGACTATGTAAATCGTTCGTATGATATATATGGAGAACTTCCAATGAATCTCATCCCTTTTTCTAAAATGACTCTTTTCTCAAAACCTTTCTGCTTATTGATCGAACGATGTATTTTCTTAAACATACGAGAAAAGAGTTTATTAACGACATTGAACGTGCAGAAGTTGCTTTCCTACCGGTCGAATCGGCATTAGCAACACTTTCTAAAATAAACCTAATTGCCGTGGATTTAAGTCCCTGTATTCAATATTTAATATATCTAGCAGCTGAAGCGCATTATCAGCCGCATCTCCTCCAGAGTTATTATTAAATAGTACATAAACATTTTGTGTTTTCTTTTTAAGTTGTGTTAATTGGGTTGCCCACTCTTTTAATTCTTTTTCGTTGTACCTATATAAATAGCGAACCTCTCGCCACTTGTCTCCAGCTGTCTGTCGATTCCAACCAGCGATATTCCGACCATGAAATCGAACCAGAACCTTCTCTTTAGAAGTAGGTTCAAGGACAATCGGGACCGACCCATCTCCAGCTTGGGGTTCATCACAAATACTATGTATCCATCTTTCTTGCTTCATAAATTGCAGCGTCTGATTCCTAAGCTCATTGGTAAACCATGAGCGGTTCCTAAATTCTAAAGCGCATGGGATATCCCCCATTCTATCTCTACACCATCGTAAATAATCGACATTCTTCCGCTTACACTCAAACCATGGAGGAAACTGAAATAACACCATCGCAAGCTTCCCTGCTTCCCGATAAGGGCGAAGCGAATCACAAAATGCCTCAAACATCTCATGATGATCCTGAAACGGACTTTCACCACGTAAGTGTCCTGTCATCCCTTGATAGGCTTTTACGATAAATTGAAAAGAAGCTGGAGTGTCTTTGACCCAGCGATCCGCATTTCTATTCGGTTGTATGGCATAGAAGGAAGTGTCTACTTCAACTACTGGAAAATAACTGGCATACTCTTTTAATTTTTCCCGTGCTGGGGTCCTGCTACCGTATAGACTGTCATGGTCTCCCCAGCCTGTTAGTCCAACTGAGATCATAACACCCCTCCAATACTTATATGATAGCATATCTTGAATATTGGTTCTCTTTTGTTATCTTATTCACAAATAAAACCTTTGCTGAAGTAGTCATATACCGATATGATAATGTCATCATCAGTATTAATTGTCTGGAGTGAAGATTAATGAAATTGTCAAGCATCATCAGTGATGGAATGGTTCTTCAACGTAATAAAGAAATAACCCTAGCTGGGGAAACAACCCCTTTGCAAAATGTAGAGGTGAACTTTGTAAATAAAACATATTCAACAACTGCGGATCATAATGGAAACTGGACAATTAATATCGAGCCTTTGGAACCAGGTGGCCCCTACCAAATGCTGATTATCGCAGATGAGAGTCTGACCATTCACGACATTTTAGTGGGGGATGTATGGGTGCTTGGTGGTCAATCGAATATGGAACTACCAGTTAGCAGAACTCTTGATTTATTTTACAATGAAGTGAAAGCGGTTCACCATCCTTATATCCGGCAATTCTCTGTCCCTCAAAATTATGATTTTCAAGCACCAAAGCAAGAACTCACAGGAGGTCATTGGATAAGCGCTACTAATCGTGATGTAATGAAGTTTAGTGCTGCTGGATATTTCTTTGCTCAGGAAATACATAAAAAGTATGGAGTTCCTGTTGGAGTGATTCAAGCCGCAGTTGGAGGGACACCCATTGAAGCTTGGATGAGTGAAAAAACATTACGAGTCCTTGGTGGGTATGAGACAGAATTAGAGTTATGCAAGGATGATGCTTATATTGCCACTACAAAGCGGAGTGATGAAGCGCGACAGAATCTATGGCATCAACAATTAAACGAACAAGATCTAGGGCTAAAAGACGAAGGTTGGTATAGTGATTCGCAAGCTGCAGATGACTGGCACGAATTTGAAATTCCAAATTCATGGGAAGGAACTGAGCTTGAACCTATTAGAGGCGCTGTCTGGTTTAAGAGAGAGTTTGAACTTCCTGAAACCACGCTAGAAGGAGAGGCAAAGCTTTCGCTTGGAACCATTGTTGACGCCGACGAAACATACGTTAATGGCATTTTGGTTGGAAGCACGGGGTATCGATATCCCCCCCGAAGGTATTCAGTTCCAAAGGAAATTTTGAGACCAGGGAAAAACACACTTACTGTTCGAGTCATTAGCACGCAAACAACTGGAGAATTTATTAAGGACATGCCGTATAAGATTATGGCCAATGGCGAGGAATTGGATTTACAAGGAACATGGAAGTATAAGGTTGGGGCTTTAGCCGAAGCGCTCGAACCACAAACGTTTTTCCAATATAAGCCTTCTGGTTTATACAACGGAATGATTGCCCCTCTTTCAAGCTATGGTGTAAAAGGCGTGTTATTTTACCAAGGGGAATCCAATACAGGTCGTCCTAAAGGCTACCGAGAGTTATTTAAAGCTTTAGTTTCGGATTGGAGAGAAAATTGGAAGCAAGGTGAAATTCCTTTTATCTACACACAACTAGCTAACCTTGATACAGGCGAGGTGGATTCTTATCAAAGTAACTGGGCGACGTTACGTGAGGAACAACGACTTTCTCTTACGATCCCAAATACAGCCATGGCTGTAACCATTGATATTGGAGAACATAACGACTTACACCCGCAAGATAAAAAAACATTAGGTCAGCGGCTTGCTTTATGTACTGAGAGTTTGGCTTATCATGAAAATATTGTCTATAGTGGACCATTATTCAGGGAAATGAAGAAGGTTGGTTCTACTATTCATTTATTTTTCGACCATGTTGGAAGTGGTTTGTCTGCCGGCATTGATGGCAGTGGGCTTGAGCTTAAGTCTTTCACCATCTGTGATAAGGATGGAAAGTTTGTCCCAGCGACCGCAATTATAAATGGCGACACCATCATTGTTGAACATAACCAAATTAAAGAACCTCACCATGTTCGGTATGCATGGAAGGATAATCCTGAGGAAGCTAATCTATATAACAAAGAAGGATTGCCGGCTTCACCTTTCAGCACGGAGTAACGTTAAAGAGTATTTAGCTTTTTAGAGCCAAAATTGTGTTTGGCTCTTTTTTTAATCTAATTTTTGGGGCAGAATACCCTTTCTTTTTTTTATTGTATTTATTATCATTTAGTTTGGGTTTGAGAGGTTGACCCTTCAGTTCCCATAACTCGTCTTACATCCTTAGTATTGGCATTGAGACTGCGCCTCACTTCCCATACTTTGCCTTGCCACCTTAGTTTGGGCACTGAGGCTCCTCCTCACTTCCCATACTTCGTCTTGCCACCTTAGTTTGGGCACTGAGACTTCTCCTCACTTCCCATACTTCGTTTTACCACCTTAGTTTGGGCACTGAGGCTCCTCCTCACTTCCCATACTTCGTTTTATCACCTTAGTTTGGGTACTGAGACTCCTCCTCACTTCCCATCCTACTTCTTACCACCATTGAGCATTAAAAAACGCAACTCACTTCCATAGAAAAAGCCGCTTACCATTAAAAGTAAGCGACTTTTATTAAAAGGTATTAACCGATAGAACCTTCCATCTCGAACTTGATCAAGCGGTTCATTTCAACGGCATATTCCATTGGAAGTTCTTTTGTAAATGGCTCAATGAAGCCCATTACGATCATTTCAGTTGCTTCTTCTTCAGAAATTCCGCGGCTCATCAGATAGAAGAGCTGCTCTTCGGAAACCTTAGACACTTTCGCTTCATGCTCAAGCGAGATATTGTCATTTAAAATTTCGTTGTAAGGAATTGTATCAGAAGTAGAGCTATTATCCATAATTAAAGTATCACATTCAATATTAGAACGAGCACCTGTCGCTTTACGTCCAAAGTGAACTTTACCACGGTAGGTTACTTTTCCACCTTGTTTCGAAATAGATTTCGAAACGATCGTTGAAGAAGTATTTGGTGCTAGGTGAATCATTTTCGCACCAGCATCCTGATGCTGTCCCTTACCTGCTAGAGCGATAGAAAGAGTCATCCCTCTTGCGCCTTCGCCTTTTAAAATAACAGCTGGATACTTCATTGTAAGCTTAGAGCCAATGTTTCCATCAATCCATTCCATTGTCGCATTTGCATCACAAACAGCACGCTTTGTAACAAGGTTATAAACGTTATTCGCCCAGTTCTGGATTGTCGTATAACGGCAGTAAGCATCCTTCTTAATGATGATTTCAACAACTGCACTATGAAGAGAGTTTGTTGTATAAACAGGTGCTGTACATCCTTCAACATAATGAACATGTGCGCCTTCATCAACAATGATTAATGTACGCTCAAACTGTCCCATGTTCTCAGAGTTAATACGGAAGTATGCTTGTAAAGGTGTTTCAACCTTGATTCCTTTTGGAACATAGATGAAAGAACCACCAGACCAGACTGCAGAATTCAATGCTGCGAATTTGTTGTCTGTTGGGGGAATAACCTTCGCCCAGTGTTCACGGAAAATATCTTCATTTTCTCTTAAAGCAGAGTCTGTATCCTTGAAGACGATTCCCTGTTCTTCTAGTTCTTCCTTCATGTTATGATAAACAACCTCAGATTCATATTGAGCAGAAACCCCAGCAAGATACTTTTGCTCTGCTTCAGGAATCCCAAGTTTGTCGAACGTACGCTTAATTTCTTCAGGTACTTCATCCCATGATTTTTCTGATTTCTCAGATGGTTTAACATAATAAGTGATTTCATCAAAGTTTAGAGAGTTTAAATCTCCGCCCCATTGTGGCATTGGCATTTTATAAAAATGCTCGAGTGATTTCAAACGGAAATCAAGCATCCACTGCGGCTCTTCTTTCATTTTGGAAATCTCTTCAACGATTTCACGAGTCAACCCTCGCTTAGATCGGAAGATGGAAACGTCTTTATCGGAAAAGCCATATTTATAATCACCGATCTCTGGCGCTTTTTTAGCCATCGTCGAATTCCTCCATTCTAAGGAGAAGAACATGCATCCTTCTCCATATTGGTATCGTTTTACTGATTGTTTTCGTTTAAGCCCTTTTCCATAGCCTTCCATGCAAGTGTCGCACACTTAATCCGGGCGGGGAATTTAGCTACACCTTGTAGTGCTTCGATATCCCCTAAGTCTATGCTGTCATCTTCATCATATTCTTTCCCTTGCATCATATCTGAAAAGATTTTTGATAGTTTTAACGCATCTTCAATCTTTTTCCCTTTGATCGCTTGGGTCATCATTGAAGCAGATGACATCGAAATAGAACAACCTTCCCCATCAAACCTTGAGTCAGTCACAATGCCATCTTCGACATTCATGGTTAACTGAATCCGATCTCCACATGTTGGGTTATTCATGTTCACCGTTAGGCTGCCATCTTCAAGTACCCCTTTATTACGTGGGTTTTTGTAGTGGTCCATAATGACTTGACGGTACAGAGTATCGAGGTTATTAAAAGACATCGCTGAAATACTCCTTTGTTTTGATAAGTCCAGAAACCAACTTATCAATTTCATCTTCTGTATTATACAGATAGAAGCTTGCACGTGCCGTTGCAGAAACATTCAACCATTTCATCAGCGGTTGAGCACAATGATGACCAGCTCGAACAGCAATTCCATCTGCGTCTAGAACAGTGGCCACATCATGTGGATGGACATCATTTAAGTTAAAAGTGACAACACCCGCACGCTGAGAAGAATCTTTTGGTCCATAAATGGTAAGACCCTCAACGGTTGACATTTTCTCCATTGCATAGGCAGCTAGCTTATGCTCGTGTGCTTCAATATTCTCTAATCCCACTTCTTGTAGAAAATCAATGGCCGCACCAAGACCAATTGCCCCAGCAATAATCGGTGTTCCACCTTCGAACTTCCATGGGAGCTCTTTCCATGTGGATTCGTATAAGCCTACGAAATCGATCATTTCGCCACCGAATTCGATAGGCTCCATTTTCTCTAAAAGGTGCTTCTTGCCATAAAGGGCGCCAATACCAGTTGGACCACACATTTTATGACCAGAGAAAGCAAAGAAATCGCAATCTAAGTCTTGAACATCAATTTTAATATGTGGTGCACTTTGGGCTCCATCTACCACCATAATCGCACCATTTTCATGAGCAATCTTCGTAATTTCTTTAATTGGATTAATAACCCCAAGTACATTTGAAACATGCATGATTGCAACAATTTTAGTATTGTTAGTTACATTTGCCTTAACATCTTCAAGTGAAATACTTCCATCTTCTTGAAGCGGTAAATATTTTAAGGTAGCACCGGTCGTCTTAGCGACCTGCTGCCACGGAATGATATTACTATGGTGTTCCATATATGAGATGACAATTTCATCTCCTTCACTTAGGTTCGCACGGCCGTAGCTGGCTGCAACCGTGTTAAGTGAAGTTGTTGTCCCTCTAGTAAAAATCACTTCTTCAATTGATTTCGCATTAATGAACTTCCGAACCTTTTCACGAGCTCCTTCGTATCCATCCGTTGCTCTTGTACCAAGCGTATGAACTCCACGGTGTACATTGGAATTATATTCACGGTAGTAACGATCCACTGCCTCGATGACCTGAACAGGTTTTTGGGATGTTGCCGCACTATCAAGATAAACTAACGGATTCCCGTTTACTTCCTGATGTAAGATTGGAAACAGTTCCCGAATCTCTCGGACGTTCATTATTTTACTTTCCTTTCAATAACCTCAACCAGCTGCTTTCTCACACCTTCGATTGGAAGCTGGTTTACAACTGGAGCTAGGAAGCCATGAATAACAAGACGCTCTGCCTCAACTTGAGGAATACCACGGCTCATCAAATAGTAAAGTTGAACAGGATCAACGCGACCAACAGAAGCAGCATGACCTGCTGTTACATCGTCTTCGTCAATCAGCAAGATTGGGTTCGCGTCACCACGAGCCTTTTCACTTAGCATTAACACACGAGACTCTTGTTCTGCATTCGATTTTGTTGCCCCATGTTCGATTTTACCAATTCCATTAAAAATGGAACTAGCGCTATCTTTCATCACGCCATGCTTAAGGATATACCCTTCGGAGTTTTTACCAAAATGAACAACTGCAGTTGTAAAGTTTTGAATTTGTTCTCCTCGACCAACAACCACTGACTTCGTATCGCCAAATGATCCGTCACCAATTAGATTGGTTGTATTTTCAGAGATGGTATTCCCGTCATTCATTAGACCAAGAGACCACTCGATTTTCGCATCTCTACCTGCGATTCCACGACGGTTCACATAGGTTGTTGTTTCTTTCGCTAATGTGTCAACTGCGCCATATTGAATGGTAGCATTCGCATTCGCAACTACTTCAGAAATGATATTGAATTTACTTTCAGCTGTTTCCACTGTTGAAATATAGTTTTCAACATAAACCACACTACTATTGTCTTCAGCGACAACTAATACGTGATTGATAACATTGGCTTCAGCATCATCATGGATGAAAATAGCCTGGATTGGTTCAGTTATTTCAACATTCTTCGGTACATACAAGAAGGCTCCACCATTTACGAAGGCAGCATGAAAAGCTGTCAGGCGGTGTTCATCTGTTTTAACTGCTGTCATATAATATTTCTTCAACAAATCACCGTGTTCACGGGCTGCTGTGAAAATATCAGTGAAAATGACTCCTTTATCTTGTAGTTCCTGTGTTACAGACAAGTAAGCAGGCTTATTGTTCCGTTGCACATAAAGACTGTTTTTCTTTGCTTCGCTCCCTACAAGGAGTTTCACTTCCTCTGGTAGCTCTTCTAGATTTGTATATGCTTCACTTTTAACGAGAAGCTTTTCAAATTGGGTAAAGTTCCAATTGGTGATTTTCGTCTTATCCGGTCTTGGCATTGGAAGCGTGTCAGCTTGTTCAAGAGCTTTTACACGTAACTCAGTTAACCATTCCGGCTCGTTCATTTCTTTTGAAAAGGAAGTAATATATTCCTGATCAAATGGCAGCTTTGTTTCAGTAGTCATATTGATCCTCCCCTAGTGCTTACGCTTCTTGGCCAACAGTTTCGTCTTCAATCCCAAGTTCCTGTTTAATCCAGTCATATCCTTCTGCTTCTAGGCGCTGAGCAAGTTCTGGTCCACCAGATTTTACAACGCGGCCTTGCATCATAACATGAACATGATCAGGAGTGATGTAGTTCAATAAACGCTGGTAGTGAGTAATGATTAGGCAACCAAAGTCTTCGCCGCGCATTTGATTAATTCCTTTAGAGACAACTTTTAATGCGTCAATATCAAGACCTGAGTCAATTTCATCAAGAATGGCAATTTTTGGTTCAATCATCATCATTTGAAGAATTTCATTACGTTTCTTTTCTCCACCAGAGAAACCTTCGTTCAAGTAACGTTGAGCCATGTTCGGATCCATTTCAAGGAATTCCATTTGTTTATCCATTGTGCGGATAAATTTCATTAATGAGATTTCTTGTCCTTCTTCACGACGGCTATTGATAGCAGAGCGTAGGAAGTCAGCATTTGTTACTCCGCTAATTTCACTTGGGTATTGCATCGCTAGAAACAATCCTGCGCGTGCTCTCTCATCTACTTCCATCTCTAGAACATTCTCACCATCTAATGTAACGCTTCCGCTAGTTACTTCATACTTAGGATGACCCATAATTGCGGAAGACAATGTTGACTTACCAGTTCCGTTAGGTCCCATAATTGCATGGATTTCGCCACCCTTGATTTCAAGGTTGACACCTTTTAAAATTTCTTTGCCTTCAATCTCAACATGAAGGTCCTTAATTGATAATACAGATCCACCCATAATTGCTACCTCCGTTAGTAAATAAAAATATTAACCAATTCGCATCGGATAATTAATCTATTCTCATTCTATTCTCATTACAATCTTATAACAAATTAAAACTGTGTGCAACTGTTTAACAAGCGGTTATTATATTACAAAAGCTCAAAGTGCCTCCCTTTATTTTTCACAATGCAATAGGCTTTCATGTATTGTGGTTTAGAGGACATTCCTTTCCCACGAAGGAACCTGACGCCCTCCCAAAATTAGGCACTAATATAAGTAAATCACACAAGTTATATAATTACAAAAAGATAAGACCAGTGTCAGTTAACACTGGTCTTTAAGATAACCAAAGATTCAACTTTAAGCGTGGACTTTTCTGTCGAGATCCGCTACGATTCTTTGACTATCAAGATAATCTTGATCGCGCCTTCTCTCAACTTTCATCCTTAGTGTATGCTTCATGCAATATACCTGATAACCAATCCCGTGAGCATTGTGCATTGCCTGATCCATCACAGTCGTATAATTCATTTGAAGCTGGTTAATGTATAACCCATCCCTTCATTTTGCCTTATTGCTTTTTGTGACTCTGTAATCGTAACACTTATACATAAGTCTACTCAAAGCGAAAAAAACCGACAATTTGGGGATATGATGGGAAATAAGCGCTTCAGCTCACAATAACCCTATCAGTCGCATTATTCTTTCTAATTCTTAGCAGCTTTTAATGTTCTTTATTATTTTGACTAAAATCCTCCAACGTATCTTGTACAAGAGTAACAGCCTGGCTCATTGCAGCTCCGCCACCAAAGGCAGCTGTTACCCCTACAGCTTCTAGGATTTCTTCTTCAGACGCACCTTGATCAATGCATCCTTTAATATGGTAAATGATACAATACTCATCTTGAGCAAATAGGGCTATCCCTAAAGCAATTAGCTGTTTCTCTTTCTGAGAAAGTGCTCCTTCCTTAAAACATTCTTCTGTAAAGGCGTTATAATGTTCAGCAAGTTTAGGCATTTTCTTCGTAAAAACACCTAGACCTTCTTTATACTCAAGTAAAGCTGCTTCAGACATATTAGTTGCATCATTTTGTTGTTCCATGAATTTCACTCCATTCATATATAATCAGAGTTATTATGTTTGAATTTAACAATGGTTATTCTCTTAAAATAGATTAGCTCTTGAGAATTGATTATTATTTAATGAGAAAATCAGAAAGTTAACATCCCTTACACAAAAAAACTGCCCGAAAGCTAGGCTTTCGGGCAGTTTTTTGTGCATATTTATTCAGCTAATAATACTGCACCTGAGTAGGTCTCCTCAATAAACTGTCTAATTTCATCAGACTTTAATACTTCAACTAGTGCTTTAATTTCTTCACGGTCTTTATCTTCAGAACGAACAACGACCAAGTTAGGAGGAACAACGTCACTACCTTCGAAGGCAATTCCATCCTCTTCAATGTTGATTCCGCCTTCAAGTGCATAGTTTCCGTTAATTACAACAGCATCTCCTTCGCCACTTTCAAAAGAAGAAGCCAATAATCTTGCTTCAATCAGAGTTGAAAAGTCAAGATTCTTTGGATTTTCAACGATATCCTCTACTCGTGCGTTCTCGCCAACGCCCTCTTTAAGCTTGATTAAACCTTCTTTTTCGAAGATTGGCAAAATCCTGCCGTGGTCACTTAAAGAATCACTCATAATGATTTCCGCACCTTCAGGAAGGTCCTCTAGGCTATCGTATTCTTTTGAATAAATTCCAATCGGCTCTTGGTGAATTTCACCTACGCTAACAAAATCAAAGTCTTCATTTTCTTCCATTTGAAGAGCAAGGTATCCAGGAGTCTGGAAATAGTTTGCATCAATTTCCTTACTGTCTAAAGCGACATTCGGCAAGATGTAATCTGTAAACTCTTGAATTTCAAGGTCAATTCCTTTTTCTTTCATTAGAGGAACTGCTGCTTCTAACACTTCAGCATGTGGTACGACAGAAGCACCTACTACTAATTTTTTGTTTCCTTCTTCTTTTCCACCTGTTGACCCCTCATCATTGCTTTCATTTCCGCCGCCACAAGCAGCAAGTCCTAGAACCAATAAAGATAAAATCAAGAAACTTAGTAATTTTTTCATTTTTTTCTCCTCCTGTGTTGTGCTAACGTTTGTCAGTTCTTTTTGTAAAATAATCTCCAACTAGTTGGATAATAAATACCAGAATTAAAATAGCGATTGTTGCTACGAGCGTAACCATTGGTCTATTTCGCTGAAATCCTTCGAGATAAGCAAAATGCCCCAAGCCACCGGCGCCAATTACGCCAGCCATTGCTGTAAAGCTAACAAGTGATATCGCTGTTACAGTTAAACCTGAAATAAGCGCAGGCAAAGACTCAGGAATAAGCACTTTAAAGATAATCTGAAAATGATTAGCTCCCATTGATTGCGCTGCCTCAATTACACCTTTATCTATTTCTCTTAGAGCAATTTCTACCATTCGCGCGTAAAACGGTGCAGCCCCAATAATCAATGCTGGTAATGCGGCATTTGCCCCCAGCATCGATCCCACTAGCGCCTTAGTAAATGGGATAAGTAATACAATTAAAATAATAAACGGAATGGAACGAAAGATATTTACAAATGCAGCAATCACAAAATTCACTGGTCGGTTTTGCCATAAGCTGCCTTTATTCGTTAAAAATAAGAGTAGTCCTAAAATCATCCCTAAAATAAAGGTGGCGAGTACCGATATACTGGTCATATAAATAGATTCTTGTGTTGCTTCAATTAATTTGTCCCACTTAACTTCTGCAAGAAAATCATCCATTGCTGATCACCTCCACACCCACTTCTTGTGAAGAGATATAATCAAGAGCTTTTTGAATGTCTCCTTCTTCTCCATCAAGGTGTATAAATAGTGTCCCGTAAGAACCATTTTGTGTTTGTGAAATTTTCCCTTGAAGGATGTTAACTGTTAACGGGAACTGCCGAATTAAATTGGTTATGAGAGGTTGTTCTGCCCCATCCCCAACAAAAGTAAGCTGGATAACTTGTCCATTAGGATATCCGGAGAGTAGGTGTTCAATCGTATCCTTAGTCTCCTCAGGTTCTGTGACTTGCTGGACAAACTTCTTGGTAATCTGCTGCTTCGGGTTTTTAAAAACTTGCAGAACTGGACCTGTCTCCACAATGTTACCACCTTCCATGACAGCAACACGATGACAGATTTTCCTGATCACGTGCATTTCATGGGTAATGAGAACAATTGTAAGACCTAACCTTTTATTTATATCGACCAATAACTCTAGAATTGAATCCGTAGTTTGTGGATCAAGTGCAGAGGTAGCTTCATCACATAACAACACTTTCGGATTGTTTGCAAGCGCCCTCGCGATCCCCACCCTTTGCTTTTGACCGCCACTTAATTGCGCGGGGTACGCAGTTTCTCGCCCATCCAGCCCCACTAGGCTAATTAGCTCCTTGACACGTTGCATACGCTTTTTCTTCGGTACTCCTGCGATTTCAAGTGGAAAAGCGATATTATCAATGACCGTCCTTGACCAAAGTAAATTAAAGTGCTGGAAGATCATTGAAATTTCCTGGCGGGCTTTACGAAGGTTTGCACCTTTAATGTGGGATATCTCTCTTCCAGCTACCTTAATTGAACCATCAGTAGGAATCTCAAGACCATTGAGCATACGAATCAGTGTACTTTTCCCAGCTCCACTATATCCAATAACCCCAAAAATTTCTCCTTCATCTATCTCAATGTTAACATTGTCAACTGCCTTCACTGCTCCCTGTTTTGCAGCATAGGTTTTAGTTACATTTTTTATAGTAATCAATTAGATTTTCACCCTCTCTAGTTCCACAAAACATCTTTCTGGCTAACTTAATCTCATCCAAAAGGATAAAATAATAAGAGTGCAAAGTTAGCTTTTGTTTTCTAATGTAAAACCATTCAAAAGATGTTTAGTTAAAGGATAACAAAAGCCTTCCCGCGAATGAGCAGAAAGGCTTTGTATCATCTATTCCTTTCTCTCATCTTTCAAAGCTAACATAGCCTTGAGTGAATTGGCACCATTTCAATAGGAATCCTATTGACGGTTGCCGGGTTTCAACGGGCACTTCCCTCCACCTCTCTTGATAAGAGCATCATATAAAGTTTTATTTAGTGTTTTAGTTAACGAAAGTGATTTTATCATGGAACAAAATTAGGTGTCAATTATAATGTTTCACTTTTTGAAATATTCACCTATGCTCTTGTAGGTGCTGGAATACCAGTTGCCTGGAAGATCGCTTGATCCAGATCCTCGATTAGGTCATCAACATTTTCAATTCCAATAGAAAGACGAATTAAATCTTCCGGAACACCAGCAGCTTTAAGGTCTTCGGCATCTAACTGTTGGTGAGTTGTGCTTGCTGGATGAATGATCAAACTTTTTGCATCCCCTACATTTGCAAGATGTGACCACAGTTCAATCGAATTGATGAGTTTGGCACCAGCTTCTCTACCACCTTCAATTCCAAATACAATAACAGCTCCTGCACCTTTAGGAAGATATTTATCGGCCAGTGCTTTATCAGGATGTGAAGCATGACCAGGATAAGAAATCCAACTAACAGCCGGATGGGCATCAAGATACTCAACAACCTTTTGTGTGTTGGCGATATGTTCCTTCATTCTTACATGAAGCGTTTCTAACCCTAGGGTAAATTGGAACGCATTTTGCGGGCTAAGCGCTGGCCCCATATCACGTAATAGCTGGACGCGTGCCTTGGCAATGTAAGCCGCTGCCCCAAGCGCTTCACTATAAACTAAATTATGGTAACTAGCATCAGGAGTAGTAAACCCAGGGAACTTAGGAGAATTCCAGTCAAATTTCCCTCCATCCACGATAATACCTCCAAGCGTCGTTCCATTCCCAAGGAGCCATTTCGTAGCTGAATGAATCACAATATCTGCTCCATGTTCGATTGGACGGCATAAATAAGGAGTTGAGAAGGTATTGTCAATGATTAACGGAATCCCTGCCTCATGAGCAATTTCAGCGGTTCTCTCAATATCTAGGATTCTTAGGCTTGGGTTTCCGATTGTTTCAGCGAAAATGGCTTTCGTTTTATCAGTAATAGCTGCTTTGAAGTTTTCCGGATTGGTAGAATCAACAAACTTTACGTTAATTCCATACTTCGGAAGTGTCACGGCAAAGAGGTTATACGTTCCCCCATATAATTGAGAAGCAGCTACAATTTCATCCCCTGCATGGGCTAGATTCATGATTGCTAAAGTGATTGCTGCCATCCCACTTGAAACAGCAAGTGCACCAATGCCTCCCTCAAGGAGGGCAACACGCTCTTCAAAAACAGTTACTGTTGGATTGTGGATTCGGCTATATATGTATCCATCCTCTTTTAAAGCAAATAAATCAGCAGCATGATCTGTATTTTTAAATTGGTAAGCATTTGTCATATAAATTGGCAAAGCCCTTGCACCGGTGACTGGGTCAGCTGTTAAGCCCCCATGAACTCCTAAGGTTTCTAAACGATAATTCTTCTTTTCGGCCACTTTTCATCTCTCCCCTAAGATTTGTCTTTATAAAACAAAAAACCGCTTCCATAAGAAGAGGTTTTATTCTCTTCTTATCTTCCAGAGCTCTCACTCTGATGGATTTAGCACCGTGTGTGTTAAACCGGTTGCTGGGCTTCGCAGGGCCATTCCCTCCGCCACTCTTGATAAGAAATAACCTATTAAATTAAGTTGATGATAGCACCCTCCTAAGGTCTACGTCAATTAATATTAGACAATTTCAAAAACTTTCTCAAAACCTGCTCTTTCCTCCTAAATAAAAGACAGATTCCAAGAGTAATTTATTACGGAAGCTACCCATAACTTGTAATTCATCTCGGATGGTCCCTTCTCTAAGTTTTAACCTTCCGTTAAGCAACAACGAAATAGCTTCACAATTCCCTTGGATTATCACCTTCATTGGGTTCTTCTCCATCACAATTGGTGACATGGAAACCATTCCATTGTCTATATAAATGGAACAGCTTTCCCGTTCATTTCCAATTGTAAGGACTAGTTTAACTCTGTCTAATAATTCATAGATATGTTTTTTATGTTCAAGATTTTTCACAAAATACTCAATTAACTCTTTCACACCGAACGCCTCCTATTACTAGGTGAGTTCTGCATGAGTAGGAGGATTCCTTTAAGTTTCCTTCGACATTAACCTAGGTAATTCTACTCAGGTTTACATAAAAATAGACAATACCTTATAATGTATGGCATTGTCCAAAAATTTCCCGAGAAATATGTCAGATTTTCAGAGGATATAATGGGGAATTAAGCTAGATGGGATTTGATTTTCTCATGTAAATAGGGGACAGATTGAAAGGCAAAGATGGTTTCCATCACCTGACCATTTTGAATAATGAGCAAGCATGGAACACTTTTCACTTCAAATTGTTCGGCCAATTCGGGAATATAATTCAGATCGGTTCTACCTATTTTCATGTTAGGGAATATTGAAGCGATAACTTCCAACATTTTTCCGGCCATTTGGCATGTCCCACATATTGGGGTATAAAAATAGACAAGTCCTGTCTCTTTATTTTGTATAAATAGATCAATGTCTTCTTTTGACCAATCTGTCATTTTCTAGTCATCCTTTTTCCAAATACTCTGCATGGACATCAATATTCGCCCCTAATAAAACGGTCGCTAGATGTTTTTCAGGAGCAGTAGCAACTTCCCGATAGGTTTTATCGATATATAAATGACTCGCTTCAGGGAATTCTCGCTTAAACTGCTTTCTTAATTTTTCTCCAGAATCATCAGCGTCAACAAGAATGTAAACATCTTTAAAAAACAGGTCTTCAATTAGCTCATCAAGCTTTGAAACCCCAATGGTCCCATTAGTACAAATAATGTCTACCGGTTCATTTAAAATGCTCTGAATCTTTTTCTTGTCTGATGAACCTTCCACTATGATTACTTTACTCCATTCATCCATCATATAAACCACCGCCAAACTGCATTTCTTTATTCTATTTTCATCAGTGCAAAAGAGATTGTGCATTTAAACTAACTTTATACCTATTTTCACTTTTTTAGAACAAGAATGCAAAACATATGTCTTAGAATTGTAAAAGGTCATCAACTGAAATTTTGTTACCCCTTCTATTAGCATTTTCATGGTCTTCAGCGATAAAACATGAAGCAAAAACAGCGGACGAATTCCGCTGTTTTTCTTCAACACCAGCCTCCCTCATCACAGTCCGTATATCGAGGTTCATCCTGGCCTGGTACTGAGACATGCTGATATATTTTTTGTTGATCTGTTTCGAAGTGGTGTTCTAATTGTATTTGACTGCCTTCGGGCAGAGAGATTTTTCCGACTTTGTTATTTTCAAGATAAAGTTCGATTTCTCCATTATTTAGTTTCCCAGTTATCCGACCTGTAACATCTAGCCGTTTTGACTCTAATGTCATCTTTATCACCTCACCTTTTGCTGTATGTTTATTCTGTCCGATAAATCGATTAGGAAAAATGGTAATTAACGGAGAAGTGTATTTGCTGTTTCACGCTGAAAAAAAACAGCATCCCCTATAATGGATGCTGTTTTTCAACCTTATTCTTTTATCATTTCTTCATATTGTTCAGCTGACATAAGTTTGTCTACTTCTCCTGCATCTGTTGGCTCAACAATGACCATCCATGCCTTTTCGTATGGAGACTCATTAACAAATTCAGGGCTGTCATTTAATTCTTCATTAACTTCAACCACTTTACCACTTACAGGAGCATAGAGTTCTGAGACTGTTTTAACAGACTCAACGCTACCAAATGGCTCATTTGCAGTTAATACATCGCCAACTTCAGGTAGTTCAACAAAGACAATGTCACCTAGCTCTGATTGTGCAAATTCTGTGATTCCAATTCTTACTTTTTCACCTTCTGTTTTTACCCATTCATGCTCTTCTGAATAACGTAGTTCTTTTGGTGTTGCCATAACTAAATCCCTCCAATTTGTATGTATATCTCACTTTCCTAGGGTGAGCGGAATCCTAATCCCTCCACCATGGGTAGTTACGAACCAATTACTAAATGTTATTTTTTAACCCAAGCCTGTTCATAGGCGTCTTCTTTAAAACCAACGGTAACCTGCTCACCATCCGTTAATAAAGGTCGTTTAATTAACATTCCATCCGAAGCTAATAGTTCTAGGAGCTCAGAATCACTTGCTGTTTTAACTTTGTCCTTTAGCCCAAGTTCACGATACTTTTGACCACTTGTATTAAAGAATTTTTTTAATTCAAGCCCGCTTTTTTTATAAAGATCCTCTAACTCAGCCTTTGAGGGAGGATTTTCAACAATATGTACTTCCTTGTATTCCAGTCCCTTGGAATCGAGCCACTTCTTTGCATTTCGGCATGTCCCGCATTTAGGATACCAATAAAAAGTCAACGCCACTCTTTCCACCATCCTTTTTAATATCCACTATAAATCCCTTTAAACGGATATTACCATAGAAGAACCATGAAATTCTATCAATGCGTGTTCTAATTACAGGATATCTTTTTATAGAAACAAGTTCAAGCCCCTCCCATTGCCGGCAGGGGCTTGAATAGCGGTTTATTATTCACTCACAAAAGTAGTGGTTGAGAATAAAATTAAACGATGAAACGATCTGCTTCAATTAATTTATCAGCTGCTTCACGCTTCTTCGGAATAACATTGATTGGTGTGTAACGAGTAAGTTTACGGAATGCAGATAACAGCATACGGAGAGTATCTCCTTCTTCAGCTGCAACAAGCGTTTCTTTTGCATCTTGTTCAATTTTAATGAAAGCTTCTTGACAGAAAATTTCTGTGTAAAGAACCTTCTGCTTGCTCTTTTCAAGACCGTCTTTCTGAATAGCCTTTTCAGTGCGGAGCACAACTGATTCCATTGCATAAGTTTGGGAAACGATATCTGCAATATTCACAAGAATTTCTTGTTCTTTATCAAGCGCTTTTCCGAACTTTTGCGCAGCTAATCCCATTGCTAATAGAGCAATTTTCTTCGCATTGGCTACAAGGTATTTCTCTTGCGCTAATGGTTCAGTGCCGGGCTCTTCTGGCATCATCATCATTAACTCTTCTTGTAGTTGCTGAGCTTTTTGGAACAATGGTAACTCGCCTTTAAACGCTTTACGCATATAAGTTCCTGGAACTAACAAACGGTTAATTTCATTTGTTCCTTCAAAGATACGGTTGATCCTCGCATCACGGTAAGCACGCTCGATTTCATATTCCTGCATAAAGCCATATCCACCATGAATTTGGACACCTTCATCCACAACATGATCAAGCGTCTCAGAAGCAAACACCTTATTAAGTGAACATTCAATTGCATACTCAGCAACAGCTGCGGCCACTTTGTGACCATCATTTAGTTCTTCTGCACTCATCTGGCCCATGCTGTCTTCGTAAAGTCCGACTGTACGGTATACGGAGCTCTCGGTAGCATAGATTTCAGAAGCAAGAGTTGCTAATTTTTCTTTCGTAAGGTTAAATTGTGCAATCGGAGTCTTGAACTGTTGACGTTGATTTGCATATTTTACTGTAAGATTAAATGCCTTTTTAGAACCACCGATGCCACCAACACCTAACTTATAACGGCCAATATTTAGGATGTTAAATGCAATCATATGGCCTTTTCCTGGTTCAAAAAGAAGGTTCTCTACTGGTACTGGAACATCTTCAAGAATCAATGTACGGGTAGAAGAACTCTTAATTCCCATTTTCTTTTCTTCTGCACCTGTAGAAACACCTGAGAATTCACGTTCAACGATGAAAGCAGTAAAATGCTCTCCATCAATTTTTGCATACACAACAAATACATCAGCAAAACCTGCATTTGTAATCCATTGTTTTTCCCCATTTAGGATATAATGAGTGCCTTCGGGGTTTAACTTAGCCGTTGTTCTTGCTCCAAGTGCATCGGAGCCTGATCCTGGCTCTGTAAGAGCATAAGCAGCAATCTTTTCACCTGTTGCTAGCCCTGGTAAGTACTTCGCTTTTTGTTCTTTATTTCCGAATAGAACGATAGGCAAGGATCCAATCCCCACGTGAGCTCCATGAGATAGGGAGAACCCACCTGACCCAGACATTTTCTCTGTGATAAGTGAAGAACTAATTTTATCAAGTTCAAGTCCACCGTATTCTTCAGGAACATCGGCACCAAGTAAGCCTAGATCCCCAGCTTGTTTGAGTAATTTGACTGTACGGTCAAATTCATGGTTTTCAAGATGCTCAATTTGTGGACGTACTTCACCTTCAACAAAATCTTCTGTAGTCTTGGCAATCATAATTTGTTCATCGGTAAAATCCTCTGGAGTAAAGATTTGATCTGTTGTTACTTCCTCAATTAAGAAACTTCCACCTTTAAGGACTTTCTTTTCTGTTGGATTTGCCATTGTTTATTCCTCCAATTCATTCTTCTATTTACATTAATCAACCAAGTCTGTTGATTTCTGCACGAGGCACTCGCTTTTCGCGGCGTACCGGAAATCATCCATAATCCATCCCCTGCTGGACTCTCCTACTTGTACTCCCGCAGGAGTTGAGTGCCTGTGCTCCTATCAACATAAGTTAAAAGAATTAATCGCCTCGTAAAGAATTTTATTTATAGCATTTAAATAAGTTCAAATACTCCTGCAGCACCCATTCCGCCACCAATACACATCGTGACGACACCAAATTGAACATTACGACGCTTCATCTCGTGGATCAGAGATAACGTCAACTTAGCGCCTGAGCAACCTAGCGGGTGTCCTAATGCAATTGCTCCACCGTTTACATTGACGATTTCCTCATCAAGCCCTAGGTGACGGATAACCTGAATCGATTGTGATGCAAATGCTTCATTTAGTTCAAACAACCCTACGTCGGAAATTTCAAGACCTGCAAGCTTTAGTGCCTTTGGAATTGCTACAATTGGTCCAATTCCCATTACTTCAGGTGGCACACCACCAAGTGCAAATGAACGGAACTTTGCCATAGGAGCTAATCCCAATGAATCTGCCTTTTCACGATCCATGACCATGACTGCAGCTGCACCATCACTTGTTTGTGAGGAGTTACCAGCCGTTACAGATCCAGTTAAAGAAAAGGCTGGACGTAATTTTCCTAGTACATCAATGGTCGTACCTGGACGAACCCCTTCATCCTGTGTAAATTGGAAGCTTTTTTCAACCAGTTTGTTGTCTGCACCGACAGATCGTTGAGTTACCTCAACCGGAACAATCTCATCAACAAATTTACCTTCTTGAAGGGCCTTAGTTGCACGCTGATGACTTCTCACAGCAAAAGCATCTTGCTCTTCACGAGTAATTCCGTACTTTTTGGCAACAGCTTCTGCGGTATGACCCATTCCCATATAGTACTCTGGAGCTGTTTCAGCAAGTTTAGAGTTTGGGCGCATAACATGACCAGTCATTGGAATCATGCTCATAGACTCTGCTCCACCAGCAATAATTGTATCCGCATGCCCTAGCATAATTTTTTCTGCTCCGGTTGCAATGGTTTGAAGACCTGATGAACAGAATCGGTTCACCGTCATGGCTGGTACCTCATACGATAAGCCAGCGAGTGCCCCAATGTTGCGAGCCATGTTCAACCCTTGCTCTGCTTCCGGCATTGCACAACCGATAATTAAATCATCTATATTTCCCTCATAATTGCCTGCTCGCTTCAAGGTTTCCTTTACAACAAGCGCTCCAAGGTCATCTGGACGAACATTGGCTAGCGACCCCTTCTTCGCTCTTCCGACCGGGGTTCGAGCTCCGGCAACAATTACCGCTTCTCTCATTCCATTCCCTCCAATTCGTATTAAACGCTTCGGCGCCTTATGTCCCAGCTAATAATTTTCGTTCTGACTCTAGCAGGGACAAACTAATAGAAGGATTAGACGTTAATCTCTATGAATCTTATTCATAAAAATCCATTCTAGAATGCGTGATCGCATAGTTAGGCACTGAAGTTCATTTAAAAATCCTATTAGACTTCTTAATTTAGTAAACTAGCAAACTTAAAGTTAGTTACGAAGTGGCTTCCCTTTAACGAGCATATGCTGCATACGCTGTTGCGTCTTCGGTTGAGCTACTAGGTTAATAAAAGCTTCTCTTTCAAGGTTCAGCAAGTAATCTTCATCCACTTCGGTACCATATGGAACCTTTCCTCCTGAAATGACATATGCAACCTGCTTTGCGATTTCAAAGTCATGCTCAGAGATAAACCCTGATAAACGCATTCCATCTGCACCTAATAGTAGAGTTGCATAACCCGGTTCACCAACAACAGGAACTTTTTTACGGGCTGGTGCCGTATATCCACTGTTATATAGATGCAAGACCGCTTGTTTCGCATCATATAGCAAGTGGTCCCCATTTACACTTACCCCATCAGACTTTCCAAGGAAGTTATTATCGCGTGCTTCTTCACCAGAAGTTGAAGTTTTGGCCATTGCAATGGTTTCAAACACTTTGTTTGCTACCTGCTGAAGGTCTATGTCAACTCCATTTGGAAGTCCTTCAAGATGTTTGATGTATAGTTCTTTGTTACCGCCCCCACCTGGAAGGAGACCCACACCAACCTCAACTAGACCCATATAAGTTTCCATTGAGGCTTGAATATGCGCTGCTGGTAGACATACCTCTGCGCCCCCACCGAGAGCCATTCCATGTGGTGCTGCTACAACCGGTTTTGGACTATATTTAATTTTCATCATCGCTTGTTGAAATTGGCGAACAGTCATGTCTAATTCAAAATAATTATCATCTTGTGCTTCCATCAGCATCATTGCCAGGTTTGCACCTACACAGAAATTCTTACCTTGGTTCCCAATGACAAGCCCTTTATAGTTTTTAGCTACTTCATCAATTGAATAATTGATCATTTGGATGACATCTAGACCGATCGAATTATTCGGTGAATGGAACTCAAGTAAAGCCACTCCATCGCCAATATCAATTAAGCTAGCGCCAGCGTTCTTTCTAATAACACCCTTTTCAGCTTTCACTTGCTTTAGGTCAATAATTTTTGGGTTGACTTCGATTGCCTTATATTCACCATTGCTGTAGAACGATTTAACGCCATCTTCCACTTTATAGAAAGAAGTGTGACCATTTGCTAGCATTTCTTTAATCCATGCAGGGACAACAGTTCCCTCTACTTCCATTCTTGCGACCGATTGTTCAAGACCAATTGCATCCCATGACTCAAAAGGTCCCATCTCCCAGCCGAAGCCCCATTTCATCGCATTATCAATAGAAACAATATCATCGGCAATCGTACCTAATAATTCAGAAGAATAGATAAATACAGGACTGAATATGTTCCATAAAAGCTGCCCTGCACGATCATCCGCATATATAAGCGCTTTCATTTTATTGGCAGTGCCTTTTTGTTGTTTACTTGCTTCAACAGCTGCCGTTTTTAATTTCTTACGAGGACCATATTCAAGCGTGTTTGGATCGATCTCGACAATTTCTTTTCCTTGTTTAGCAAAAAATCCTTGCCCTGATTTACTGCCTAACCAGCCTCGATTAACCATTTCTTTCATAAACTCAGGAACTTCAAACACTTCTTTTTCTGCACCATCTACTTGTTCATAAACGTTGTTTGCAACGTGATAGAACGTATCTAGTCCTACAACATCTAAGGTACGGAATGTCGCACTTTTTGCACGACCAATTAGTGGTCCTGTTACAGAATCAACTTCACCAACGCTGTAGCCGCCCTTTAACATCTCACGTACAGTTACGAGCAAACCATAGGTTCCAATGCGATTTCCAATGAAATTTGGTGTATCTTTTGCTTCAACAACCCCTTTTCCAAGATGGTCCTCTCCAAACGTTTTAATAAACGATAGGACCTCAGGGTCTGTATCTTTTGTTGGAATCACTTCTAGTAATTTTAAATAGCGTGGTGGATTAAAAAAGTGAGTACCTAAGAAATTCTTTCTAAAGTCCTCAGATCTCCCCTCCGCCATTGCTTCCACTGAAATACCTGATGTATTTGAACTAACAATACTACCTTGCTTTCTATACTGATCAACGTTTGTAAATACTTTTTTCTTAATATCAAGATTTTCAACCACAACTTCAATAATCCAATCTACTTCATTCAATCTGTGCATGTCATCTTCAAAGTTCCCTGCCTCAATTAAGGCCAGGTTCTTCTTCGAGGCAAGTGGGGCAGGCTTTTGTTTCAAAAGCTTTTTCAGTGCTCCCTCACTAATACGATTGCGGACTTGCTTATTCTCTAATGTCAATCCCTTTGCCTTTTCTGCCTCAGTCAATTCACGAGGTACAATATCGAGAAGTAAAGTTGGGATTCCGATATTCGCCAAGTGTGCAGCAATCCCGGACCCCATTACTCCTGAGCCTAAAACAGCCGCTTTTTGGATTTGTCGCATCAAATCTGTCTCCTCCTTTGACAAATGTTTGAATGAATACTCATTCATTTTCGGACGAAAAAAAATATCCCGAATGAGTTCTGCTATTACTACTATAAAATATTTGAAAAATTTACGCAATATGTACATAACGAAAAAAGGAAAATTTTTTGATTTTTATTTTAGCATTGTAATTTTACTTGAAACACCCCTGAATGGATATGCTACTAAAGGGGGTGAAAAGATGGCTAGGTTGAAGAAAGATCCTTCAAAAAGAGGCGTAAGTGCAGCTAGTGTAAAAGGGAATGCTGGACCGACTGTCGAGAACGACGGCGGTGGTAAGGTAAATAGCCAAAACAACCAATATAAAAAATAGTCAGAGATACATTTGAGTGAAATAATATTAACAGGCTGGTCGCAACTTCCAGCCTGTTCCTGCAAACAGAGTTTTAACTTAGAAATCGCCCATCTTTCAGGTAATTAGTGTCCTTCCCTCTCTTAAGGTCTCTTATTTAAACATGCCTTTTAGCAGAAATTGAAGGTTTGCTGGCCTTTCAGCAAGTCTCCTCATAAAATAACCAAACCAATCGGTACCATATGGAACGTAGACTCTCATTTTATATCCTTCATCTTTAAGTTTTTCGTGGCACTCCGGTCTAATTCCATAAAGCATCTGAAATTCAAACTGTTCAACAGGGATATCATGTTCCTTAACAATCTTCTTCGTATATTCGATGATTTTGTCATCATGACTGGCTACGGCTGTATAATGTCCATTTAATAAATGAATCTTTATCAGCTTTTTTAATTGTTCATCTACATCCCTTTTATTAGGATACGCTACATCTACAGATTCTTTGTAAGCCCCTTTAACTAAGCGTAGATTTGGCGCGTACTCATGAAGTGCTACTAAATCTTGCTCTGCTCGGTAAAGATAGGCTTGGAGAACAGTCCCGATATGATCTGACTCGCTCCGCAATTGTTTAAAAATATTTATGGTCTTTTCATACCTAGAGTAGTCTTCCATATCAATGGTGACAAACACATCGTTCCATTTTGCAATCCGGAGGATCCGTCGCATGTTTTCAAGTGCCAGATTTTCAGAGATATCTAGCCCCATGGATGTTAATTTTACGCTTAATTGTGCATCTAAATGTTCATGTCGAATTGCCTCAAGTGTCTTTATGGACTGATTCACTCTTTCCCTCGCTTCTGCCTCCGATTCAACAAATTCTCCAAGAAAGTCAAGGGTTACCGATAGGCCTTTCTTGTTTAACTCTTTGATAACAGTTACAGTCTCTTCCAGGTTTTTTCCTGCAACAAAACGAGATGCTCCCAAACGAAATCCATATTTCTTTGCCAGCCTTGTAATCATTCGATTATTTGACAAAAACAGAAAAAAGTTCCTTAACCATTTTTCCATTGTCCACACTCCTTTTAGCAAAATAGCTTTATCGAAGCGCTTACTTTTTTAAAAACTTATAAATACGAATTCACCTCACTCTTTTAGAAGCTATTGCTGTATATTCGTCCTTCTCTATATAAATATAGAGACCGCCTGTTTAGTGTTCTTTATTTTAAAGAACAATCAAAAAACCATCACATATGGATGGTTTTTTGATTATTTCTTTCGGTTAAGTTCATTCAGTTCTTTTATTTCCTTGATTACTTGCATGATATCCTCTTTTGCATCTGGATAGCTTTGGTTCCAATGTTGTGCAAGTGGGGGCATTGATTTTGCTATGTGACTGTAAATAATCCACGCTTTTACCTTCTCTTTATTTTCATTTGAAGGCTCACCGATTAGTAATTCAGTATATTTTTCTAACAAACCATCAAGTTGTTCTTGTAATTTATCTTTCACGTCAATTCCTCTTTCCCGTGTTAAACTGCTTACAATAAAGTGGACATGTGTTGCAGTAGGTCCGCTTTGCACCAAGCTGATAGGTAAAACAACAAGTTTTACGTATCCGAATGCTCTCGTTTAATGCTGATAAATAGACTGGTTCCGTATTATATCTCTGCAATGGATTCCGCTCATATGGTCCAAATAGCTGACCTGGCGCTTGATTAACAATAAAATTATAGTCTTCATAAGCAAGCGATTCTGACTCAGAATCTAGAAGCCTTTCATACAACCAATGTAAATAGACAGCAATATTTTCCCACAAAATAGATTTCGAAATATTTCTTTGTGTTGTTAAAGTGCTCAAAACTGGATTCACAATATCCCTGAATAAATGTTGGATGGCTTGATCTCGCCAATGAGTTCGTTCATTCCCTGTATATTCTTCAATTGACAAATCCTTAAAGTAATACTCCGGCAGCCAATTTCCTTCCCTATTAGAGCTTTGGATATACAAAGAGTCTAAGGTGAAACAGAGACGCTTGTTCCAGGAGGATAAGGCAAATAAGTATATGCCAACGACAAATGCAAAATGTTTCATAAACACAGAGGCAGTGACTTTTAAATCTGGGGCATTCAACTCCACTTTAACCTCCTCAAGAAACGCCTGCATGTGCTCTTTTGATACAAGATTGCTAATCAGGGTTACTGAACTGCCTAATTCAAGTTTCGGGGTATACCTGAATTTCAATAACTCAGCAATTTCTTGCTCAGATAATTTACCGTACATTGAAACTTTCACCTCTCGTAAAATGCGACGCTCCTTTTCTTTAGATGTTTCACTTCCTTCGTACATCCTAAGCCCACGCATTCTAATAATATCTATTGGTACTAGTCTAACATACCAGAAAAATAAGTAAGGCATACTACACCAACTATCACAAGATTTAAAGACCTCAACATAAAAATTACAAGTTTGGTAAAAATAAGGGCAAACTTTTGAAGTGGTGAGGGATATGAGTATTTTTTTCAGGAGACGGAGACGTCAAAAAGAGCTAAATGATAAGGAGCAGAAAAAGCAGCTAAATTCAAAAGGGAAAGATGAAAAAGAAGGGAATCAAGTAGATAAAAAGGTTCAGGATCGAGCTGAGGACTGGGAAAAAGAACTAGTCAAATCAGCAGATTATCAAAAAAAGAATTATATCAATCGGAAAACAGGAAAAAAGTTTATTTTCACCTTTATTCCTACACTTGTTGAGGAAAAGGTTTTGGATAATAATGCTCTTCCTCCTTTACTTGAGGAAGAGTTTCTTAAAATTACCGATGTAAAAAAACTGCTCCCTATCGCTGATGTTGAAGTATCTAGCGATACCAAGAAAATATCCCAAAAGTTAATTGAAGGATATGTAATGTTGACACTTGAGGGAGACACAAGCGGATTTGCCTTATTTTCTGCTCAAAAAACAGTAGTCAGATCCGTTACTGCCCCCGAAATAGAATTTAGTGTAATCGGTCCAAAGGAAGCTTTTGTTGAAGCACTTGGCGATAATCTAAACATGATACGCAGGCGTTTACCTATTAAAGAGTTAATTTCTGAGCAATTTGTCGTCGGAAAATTATCAAGAACAAAAATATCCGTCATCCATATCGACGGAATTACAAATAAAGAAATCGTGAATACCGTTAAACAACGAATTAGCGAAATCGAAAAGGATGAAATAGCAGACAGTTCCTATTTCACCCAACTTATTGCGGATAATGGAAATTCACCATTCCCTCAGCTGCTAGATTCGGAAAGACCCGACCGCGTGGCAGCTAGTCTCGCAGAAGGAAAAGTAGCGATTATTGTGGACGGTTCACCCCACGTCTTAATTGGTCCAACTTCGTTGACGGAGTTTTTTAATGCATTTGAGGATTATTTTCTTAACTGGATCCTTGCTACTTTTATTCGAATGGTTCGCTTGTTCGCTGTTGTTTTCTCAATTATGATTACTCCCTTATATGTGGCGGTGGTTACGTATCATTATGAATTAATCCCAAAAGACTTATTGGTCACCTTGGTTGCTTCCAGGCGGGTTGTCCCCTTCCCTCCAATTCTTGAAGCTTTATTTCTGGAAATAACGATTGAGCTTTTAAGGGAAGCCGGAGCCAGACTCCCTACAAAGGTCGGGCAAACAATCGGTATCGTGGGCGGTATTGTTATCGGAACAGCCTCGGTTGAAGCAGGTCTTACGAGCAATGTTCTTTTGATATTTGTTGCGCTCTCTGCCCTTGCCTCGTTTACTACACCAGTCTATCAAATGAGTAATACCATTCGTTTATTGCGGTTCCCCTTTCTTTTTATGGCGGAGATTTGGGGATTGCTCGGGATGACCATTGCCTTTTGTTTTTTAATTACCCATTTGTTACGGCTAACATCATTAGGCCTTCCCTATATGGAGCCTATGTTTCCACTAAGGCTTAAGGACTTTAGGGATGCATTATTTCGCTTGCCTTTTAAAAATCAGGCTACCCGTCCAACCTTTCTAAGAACAAAAGATTTTAGCCGGTTTAGTAAAGAAAAGGCCTATCAAAAGAAAGATATTGATGAATAATTTTACAAGGCAGGAGAAGATTTCATGCAACAAACCATTCCAGAGAGTCTAAAAATCTCACCATTTATGGCAGCATTTGTTATAGTTTCGATGCAAATAGGAATAGGAGTACTTGGGTATCAACGTTTAATTTCAGAAGATGCAGGATACGATGCTTGGATTTCTGTCATTATGGCAGGATTAACAGTGAATGTCCTAGTTTGGTTGATGTATAAAATTTGCGAAACAGTTAATGGCGATGTTATGGCTGCAAATATCTATGCTTTTGGAAAAATCATTGGCAACAGTATTAATACCTTATTTATTTTTTATTTCATCATGACTTGCTTAACAGTGCTCTCTGGATTAATTGAAGTCATTCGAACATGGATGTTTCTAGGGATGAAACCAGCCTTTTTTGCTTCGGTCTATTTGATTTTAGGTATTTACATTGTAAATGGTGGGTTTCGGACTGTGGTAGGAATCGCCTTGTTTGGCCTTGTTGTTCCTGCTTACTTGTTATTGTCATTCGTTGCTCCACTTAGATTTGGAGATTTGACAAATTTATTACCTATCTTAGACCATACCCCGGTACAACTAGTAAAAAGTGCGTATAATATGACGCTCACCTATCTTGGTTATAGTGTTCTGTTGTTTATTTATCCATTTATTAAGGAACCTAAAAAGTCAAAAAAGTGGGTTCATCTTGGGCTTTTCTCAACAATGGCCTTTTTTACTGCCTTAGCAGTCATTACCTTTGCCTATTTCCCAATTGCTTTGCTGCAAAAATCGATTTGGGCAACATTAGAAATGTGGAAAATAGTAAAGCTTCCTTTTATTGAAAGATTCGAGTATTTAGGACTTGCAAATTGGGCGTTGGTTATTCTCCCCAATGTCGCTATCTCTTTATGGGTGGCAAGTCGTATAGTGAAACGGGTTTATCATATCAATCAACGAAAAGCAGTTTTTGTTATTGCTGCTATAGTCCTAATTGTTGTTATTATGTTAGATTCTCGAGAAAGAATTAACACATTCCACGACTTTCAGGCAAAAGCAGGTTTTGTCTTAGCTTATTTATATACACCCTTCCTTTACATTGTCTTGCTAATAAAAAAGAAGGTGAAAGCAAAGTGAATAAAGTTCGCGTTATCATAGCCATCCTTTTAAGCATTTTACTCCTTAACGGTTGTGCACAAAGAAAAGTGATTGATGATATCAATATTGGCACTGGCATTGGGATTGATAAAGGTGGTAATCAATTGCTTGGAAGCGTCATGATTCCTGTTTTCAAAGCGGACAAGTCCATGGAGAACTTCATCTTTACTGCAGAAGGATCGATTATGAGAGATGTAATAGCTCAAATGCAACAAAAAGCTTCCCAACCGATACTAAACGGTAGCTTGGATATTGCCTTATTTGAAGATGCAGTGGCTAAGGACGGGATTGTACAGGTTCTTGATGTTTTTTTACGTGACCCTAGCGTTGGTGCAAGGGTTCATTTAGCCGTAGTGGATGGAAAAGCACAAGAGGTGTTTGAAGGAAATTACGGAGACCGCGGGAATGCTCAATACTTAAAAGAGTTAATTGAACATAATATGAAGGGTGGAAATCTACCTGTAGCAAATCTTCACCGTTTTTTGTTTGATTTTTACCAAGAAGGGAAAGATCCATATTTACCTTATATTAAGAAAGAAAGCAATGAATTGGTTACTATTATTGGTGTTGCCCTTTTTAAAAATGAGAAAGTGGTTGATATTCTCCATGAAAATAATTTGTTCTATTTCAAACTCCTTGTTGATCGATTTACAACTGGCCAAATAAAGGTGAAAGAAGACCACGGGGAAGCTACGGTTAAAAGTATAACATCGGACACAAAATTGAAATTAACCAAAAGAAACCCCTATGAAATTACATTCAATATTCATATACAAGGCATTCTTTCAGAACACCAAGGAATTCGGTTAGAGAAAGGCGAAGTCAAAGAAGTGGAAAAAGCATTGGAAAAGCAAATAAACAAGACGTGCATGCAGCTGCTTGAGGAATTCCAAAAACAAGAAGTGGACCCAGTTGGACTAGGACACTTTGTCAAAACAAAGACTCGCAATTTTAACTTTGACAAGTGGCATAATGACTACCAAAATGTTACATTTAAAGTCTCTACTAACGTAAGGATTCTTGAGGTTGGGGTTGTGGAGTGAGTTGAGTTTGTTGCAAAACATTATTAACAGTAAAAAGCAATGGTTGCTTGCACCATTGCTCTTTCTTATGCTCTTTAGTCTGAGGTGGAGAACATATACTTTTTATAATGATAGCGAATCGAGAAGATTAAACTGATGGCTAACATATTCCCCATCAGTGAGCTTCCTCCATAACTAACAAACGGGAGTGGTATTCCGGTAATTGGTAAGAGACCAATCGTCATGCCAATATTTTGAAAAACATGGAAGGTAATCATACTAATGACGCCAACACAAAGGTAAGAATAGAAGTCATTCTTTGTTTCCATGCCCACTTTGGTGATTTGATAGATGAGCAAGAAAAACAAACTGATCAAGATACTTGCTCCTACAAATCCAAATTCTTCCCCAACAACACTAAAAATAAAGTCAGTATGACTTTCTGGCAAATAGACATCCCTTACGCCGTACCCCTTACCTGTTGTTTCTCCTGAACCTATAGCAAGCAACGACCTCGTTAACTGAAACCCAGTAGTACTCTGGTAGTTATAAGGATCAAGCCATGAATAAATTCGCGCAAATTGATACTCTCTTACTCCCAGATACTTTTCTAGGACCTCTGGGTGCCATAGAACGAAGTAAAAAATCCCACCCACCACGGATACCCCTGCAGTAATGATTGGCATAAGGATTTTCCATGAAATACCGGAAATAAAAATCATTCCAAACATAATCGCAATGAAGACTAGCGAGGTTCCTAAATCTTGTTTAATAACTAGCGCTAATGGAAGTAGAGTGACGAGACCAATTTTTATTAATAGCCAAAAATCTGTTCCTAGCGTTTTCATTGTGTTTTTCTGGTGATGATCATAAATGATTCTAGCCAATCCCAAAATGATAAAAACTTTCATAAACTCTGAAGGCTGAATCGACCCTACTCCAGGAAAAACAAACCAGTTTTTTGCTCCATTAATGACTGGAGCAATACTGGATGGTGCAACGATTAGAAGTCCTAATGAGGCAATTCCTAATGCATATACATACCATGTTAATTTTTTTAGTTGGTCAGAATCAAGTCTAATAACTACACTAATAATACAGATTCCAACCACATACCAAACAATTTGTTTTGCTAAAAAATTTTCTCCGTATTGACCAGTAGATTGAGCACTATAAATAGAGATGGAACTCGCTAGAAATAGTAAAAACAATATTAACACCAGGCCATAGTCAACCCTAGAATTATTATTTTGATTCGAAGTCATTATTTTTTCCCCTTTTAATGAGGTTGTTGTTTGTAAGTCTGTTTTCGTAACAATTGTTGCTAAAATCAAAATCAAGAAGCCACATTTTGTGTATGATTCGCTAGTTTTTCATGTTTAACAAGCTTTTACTCGTAAATTAAGGCAATATTACAGCTAAAAGAACAAAGTTTCGAGAAAGAACTGTACAATACTTCATTATATTTTTTCTGAGCAAAAATAACAACTTCTAGTTTAGGATTGGTTATATTTCACTAGATTATTTAGCCTTTATTCTAGTATTATTATTGTATAAATGTGACTATTTTGTGAACTTGATATCACAGAACATAATAATACTTAACGTTTTTTGATATTTGTCACATTTTTTTAAGTCATAATCGTTTATCTTAGAATTATATCGTCAAAGGTGGTGAACAAAATGCAAGATGTTACATATACGGCGGATGAAATCGCTTCTATGTTTAAAATCTCTAAACATACTGTCTATGAGCTGATAAAGCGAGGTGATTTAAAAGCCTTTAAGGTAGGGAATAAAATGCGAATCGAGTATGCGGAGGTAGAGCGCTACAAACAACTGAAAGCTTCAACACCAATTAGTGAAAGCACTCCACCTACTCCGTTCTATCAAAACTCTTATATCTTAAAGCTTGCTGGTAGCCATGACTTTCTTGTCGAGCATCTCGTCAAGTATGCAGCAAATGAATCAGCTGGTGTTGCGATTCAACCTAGCTATATTGGAAGCCTAGAAGGATTAATGATGCTATATCGTGCTAGTGCAGATATTGCGGCAATCCATTTACTAGACCCGAACTCGCAAGAATACAATCTCCCTTTTATTCGGCAATTGTTTGTGCACGAGCCCATTACAGTAATTCGATTAGCTTCACGGGAACAGGGGCTAATTGTGGCAAAAGGGAATCCGAAGAAAATTGTCAGCGTAGAGGATGTTACGCGGAAGGATCTTTCGATGGTTAACCGCCAAAAGGGAGCAGGTACCCGCTTCCTATTTGACTCTTTGCTTGCAACTAAAAATATTAGTCCGATGTCCATTAGAGGCTATGAAAATGAAGAATGGACCCACCTTGGTGCTGCCTCACATATTAGCCGTGGCTCTGCTGATGTAGCCTTCGGAATTAAATATGCTGCCCGTCAGCTTGGACTTGATTTTATCCCAGTAACGAACGAAAAGTTTGACTTAGTTCTTCGATGGACAGAAGAAAACAAAGTGGCGCTTGAACACTTATTAGATTTAATTCATTTCACCACCTTTAAAGATAGCGTTCTTGAACTTGAAGGCTATGATGCCAGTGAGTTTGGAAAAATCATTTACACCTATCAATAACTTGGAGGAATTATAAACATGAAAAACAAATTTCTATCAATTATGTTCATTTTGTTTTTGACCTTGATGACAGCATGTTCCAACTCAGATACGGAGAAGGCTGAAACCCCTGAGGTGGCAAACGAACCAGAAACAACGGAAGTAGAAAGAACAGATTTGATTCTTGCAACAACCACTAGTACTCAAGATAGCGGTTTGCTTGATGAGCTAATTCCAATGTTTGAAGAAGAAAATCCTTATAAAGTGAAAACAATCGCTGTTGGAACTGGACAAGCACTTGAAATGGGTGTTAAAGGCGAAGCAGATACACTACTAACCCATGCACCTGCATCTGAAAAAGAGCTTGTTGATAATGAAGACGTCTTAAACTATCAACAGGTTATGTATAATGACTTTGTTGTTGTAGGGCCAACATCTGATCCAGCAGGCGCCAAAGGGCTTTCCACAACTGAAGCCTTTGCGAAAATTTTCGAATCGCAATCTGTCTTTGTCTCCCGTGGAGATGATTCTGGTACACATAAGAAAGAATTGCAGTTATGGGATGAAGCCGGCCTAACCCCTTCTGAAAATGAAGCTTATCTTGAAACGGGACAAGGAATGGGAAACAGCCTTCAGGTCGCTGCTGAGAAACAAGGGTATATTTTGACAGACCGCGCGACCTACCTTGCTCAAAAGGATACACTTGGAGAATTCGAGGTGCTGGTTGAAGGAGACGACAATCTTCTTAATATCTATCACGTAATGGAAGTAAACCCAGAAAAAAGTGATATGATCAATGCAGAAGGTGCAAAAGCATTTGTTGAATTCATGATTGATGAAGATACACAAAGTACTATTGCTGAATTTGGAGTAGAAGAATACGGCGAACCGCTTTTCTTCCTTTTTGAATAAGCTGTTTTGTAAATTTTCGCTTAATAAAATAGGACTGTTGGAGCGAGGTTTGCATAGCAAAATAGTGTTTTTTCAAGAGAATAATAGTTTACGAACATAGCATGAAAGAACAAACTAGCTTTTTCTGGGTTAAAATCAGCTTAGGATTCTAACCACGTACTTGCTTGAACTGAAACTAACAAGGAAAGTTTGATTGCGGATGGATTTATTAATTGAAGGATTAAAAAAAGCCATAGAATTGATCCTTGCTGGGGATCCCATTATTGCAGAAATCACCTTAAGGACCCTTAAGGTCTCCTTGACGGCAATTATCATCAGCATGATTGTTGGCATCCCCGCTGGCATGGTGTTAGGGCTGGTTCAATTTCCTGGAAGAAGGCTCATTCTTGCACTCGTAAATATTGGCATGGGCTTACCACCAGTAGTTGCTGGTCTTTGGATTACCTTGCTTTTATGGCGTTCTGGCCCGCTTGGGGAGTATTCCTTACTCTATAGTGAAACAGCCATAGTTCTTGCTCAGACTCTAGTCTCTTTACCGATCATTACAGCACTAACGGCTACAGCGTTTCAACAGATTAGTGAAAAAATGATTCTACAGGTGAAGGCACTAGGAGCAACTCGCCTTCAATTAGTATGGATTTTGATGAAAGAGAGTAAACTAGCCATCCTTGCAGCCATTATCGCCGGCTTTGGCAGAGTCATTGCCGAGGTTGGAGCGGCAATGATGGTAGGTGGAAATATAAGTGGCCAAACTAGAATTCTCACCACTTCTATCGTCATGGAAGTGTCAAAGGGGAATTTTGATATCGCCTTAGCCTTGAGTTTTATTTTGATGACTCTCGCGTTCTTGATTACCTTTTGTCTTACTTATTTACAACAAAGGAAGCGATCCAATGAATAACCCTTTGATTAGTTTGGAGAATATTGATGTAAAAGCACGGGATAAACGCATTTTATCCATCGCCTCTTTTGAACTCCAAAAAGGGGAAATTCTTGGTGTGATGGGACCCAACGGTGCCGGGAAAAGCACTTTGTTGAAAACTTTAGCATTGTTGGAACCACCCCAAGCAGGCACCATCAAGTTCCAAGGCGAGTTGGTTTCTGATCGGTCCGCACTTGCTGTGCGCAGAAGGATTGCGGTCGCTTTGCAGCAATCCCTTCTACTCGATACGAGCGTCTATCAAAATGTAGCTATGGGGCTAAAGATTCGAAACAAACCTCGAAAAGAGATTAAAAACCAAGTTCATTACTGGCTAGACATCTTTAAAATTAGTCACCTAGCAAAAAAGCATGCTTATCATCTTTCAGGTGGCGAGGCCCAGCGTGTTAATCTTGCACGTGCCATGATTATACAGCCCGAAGTGCTGTTCCTTGACGAACCCTTTTCAGCACTAGATTTCCCAACGAAAGTACAGCTCTTGAAGGATATAAAATCTGTCGTCGAAGAGACCAATACAACCACGGTTTTCATTAGTCATGATCTAATGGAAATCAAATACTTTACGAACACGCTCGCCATTTTAATTGGCGGTGAAATAAAACAACATGGTCCAACAGAAGAAGTGTTATCCTTCCCAAATAGCGCTTCTTCCACCTTCATTGGTGAATGGAACCACCTCTTATCTTAGATATACCTTTTTAGTGCTTCGAAATTTCGGAGCACTCTTTTTATGTCGTGAACGTGAAACCTCTGTTTCAATCATTGTGGCTCTTACAGTGAATAGTTAATCAATTTCGTCTTCAAAATAGCGCTCTTCGCGAGAAAGAGCTATCAATATATAAAATAGCTTCTTTAGCGCATTAGGGTTTTTAGAACAATTTTTATAAAAACAGCCAAGATGAAAATAATTTCATGTTTTTCTTTCGATGTGGTTCAATAAAATTAAATAGAATTTTGGAGGGATGACAATGAAATATGCGATTATCACTGGTTCTTCACGGGGACTTGGCGAGGCAATTGCCAAAAGGATGCTAGAAGAAAAGGTGAAGGTCATTGGGGTGGCAAGAAGCGAAAATGAAGAATTAAAAATGTTAGCGAAACAGCTTGGAGGCGAATATCACTTCTACCCGTGCAACCTAGCCTCGACAACTGAAATACGTTCTGTCTTCCATGAAATTTCAGATTTAACCATTAATGAGCAAACCGAACAAGTTTATTTAATCAATAACGCAGGGATGATTGAACCAATTGAAACAGCTGGCCAATTAGATGACCAAGCAATTTCAACGAATGTTCAAGTCAACCTAACCGCACCAATACAAATTTCCAATCTTTTTTTACATAAGGCAAAAGATTCTAGGACTCCACTTTCAATTGTTAACGTCACTTCTGGGGCAGCTGAACGTCCAGTTCATGGCTGGAGTCTTTATTGCAGTACAAAGGCTGGAATCAATATGTTTACCAAGACCACTGGCTTAGAATTAGAAAATCAACAAAGTCAGATTAAAGTGATAGGCTATAGCCCTGGTATCATGGATACGGAGATGCAAAGCACGATCCGTTCTTCTTCTGAAGAGGCCTTTGCTGAACTAGATACGTTTAAGGACTACAAAGAAAAAGGCATGTTAAGAACCCCAACAGTTGTCGCAAACGCGCTTGTTCTCCTTATTTTAGAAGGAAAAGTTGATAACGGTAAGATCTACTATGTGAATGATTTGATTTAACTACCTAGACACAATTCAGAGGGGCTAGTCGCTTCTGTGGCTAGACTATCGGACTTGGCCACGGAAAGCGAAATGACTCTAATGGAAATCAACAAATAAATTTAAAGACCTTTTTGGATATTATTTCATTGGCGAGAAAAACTAAAAATGAAGTATGTATCAAGGAGGTTTTTCTGATGACAAAGAAGGTTAATAAAGGGAGTAAAAATCAAAATTCACCAAAAACTCAACATCAAATGGCTGAATTTTCACAAGAGCTAATGACAAGCGGTGACAACAGTAAAGGCAATAAACGCAATAAAGATCAGAACGATAAAACCGACAGTGATTGATTATTGTGGATAAAAAGAAACCGACACCAGAAATGTCGGTTTCCTTTTCTATATAGTTGTGAATAGTGTGAATAATCTGTTGGTAACTCGTAGATAACCCTCAATACTTGTGGATAACTATCGTTAACTTCCTGAATACTGTGAATAATATTTCCTCGCTTGAATAATATCATCCACACCATGGACAAGTACTCTTCCATCTTTGAAAAAAACCATTGAAACCTGATCATCTGGATAAAACCGCAATAAAAATGAATTGACCTTTACCTTCCTCTCACCACCTTGTGCTAATCTTTTTGCAAGTGCAGGTAAATCAAATTTCTGCATGTTCCGTGGATTGATTTGAACAGTGTCACGACCACAAAGAACTGCATAAGCTGTTTGCTGATGGGAGGATCTATCAAGAAATTCAAACTGACGATGAACACAAGTTGGACACTCAGAGTTCCTTCCCTCTGAAATATCCATTTGTAAGGTGGATGAAAACCAAATATCCAGCTGTTCAAGATTTGGGTTATGTTCTGCCCCTACTAGTACTTTTATTGCCTCAACCGCTTCAAATGACCCTATTATATCTGTTAAGGGAGACAAAACTCCGATTGTATCGCAGGTTTCACCTAATCCTGTTGGAACCTCCGGAAATAAGCAGCGATAGCACGGAGTTACTCCAGGTTTAATGACCGCAAACATTCCCCTTGAAGATACCGCTCCTCCGTATATCCAAGGAATTCCTAATTTTACCGAGATATCATTAATCACGTATCGTGTTGAAAAGTTATCGGTTCCGTCGACAATCACATCAAACCCTGTTAATAGGTCTTCTGCATTGTCCAAATTGAGGTCAGCGATGATTGGCTCTACTTTAACTGTCGAGTTAATTTTCTTGAGCTTTTTTTCGGCGGCAATCACTTTAGGAAGGTTTGCTGCAGCATCGTCTTCATCATAAAGCGACTGACGTTGCAAATTAGAGAGTTCTACCAAATCCCGATCAATCATGCGGACATAGCCCACTCCTGAGCGAACCAGATGGTTTGCAATAATTGTCCCTAATGCCCCCATCCCAACGATAACTGCACGGCTATTTAAAAGTTTCCGCTGGCCTTCTTCCCCTATCGGTTTAAAAAGAACTTGCCGTGAATACCGATTTAAATCGTTCATACTATCCCTCATTTCTGTATTTACAAGAGTCTTTTTCTCAAACTTTGTTGTTCTTGATTGGAATAAAGTAGGTTTCACTAAAAAGGAGCCTTCTAGTTATGAGAAATGAGCGTCTAAATCTCCTAAATGTACGATAAAGGTTATTTGTGTAAAAATCGGTTTTAGGATTTAACACCCCATTGCAAAAGCTTGTGTTCTTTTTCATTTAGTTTCGTTTGTATTTGTTTATTTTACATTAAAAATATTCGAATTATTGAAAATAAGCAAGAAATTTCCTGGGATACCATATATAATTAAATATAGTCATAGGTTTTTATATAAATAGAAAGAGGTGGCAAATCAATGAATCTTGGCGGTTTTATGAACAAAGAAGTTTTAGTAGACCTAACGAATGGGAACGTTAGCTACAGAGAACTTAATGAAGAAGATGCTAGAAAATACATTGGTGCTCGGGGTCTTGGGGTTAAATACCTTTTAGACAATGGTCCAGATGTAGAGCCCTTCTCTGAGGAGAATCTTTTGTGCTTCATGACTGGTCCTGTTACAGGTTCACGCTCTTCAATGAGTGGACGGATGGCAGTAGTGACAAAATCCCCTCTTACGCAAACAGCAACAGACTCTCATATTGGTGGCTGGACTGCAGCTCGCTTAAAATGGGCTGGTGTTGATAACATCATTGTAAAAGGAAAAAGTGATAAGCCTGTCTATCTTTACATAGAGAATGGTCAGGCAGAGCTTCGTGATGCTGCCCATCTATGGGGGAAAGGCACAAGAGAAACCGTTCAATTAATGAAAGATGAATATGGCGAGGATAACCTAAGCGTTTTAACCATTGGTCAAGGTGGAGAAAACAAGGTTCGTTTTGCAGCCTTTATCAACGAACATGACCGTTCTGCAGGTCGTGGAGGTACGGCTGCCGTTGCTGGCTATAAAATGTTGAAAGCCATCGTCATAAAAGCAGCTCAAAAAGGAAATATGCCTGTTCCGAAACTAAAGGATGAATATAATAAGGCGAACCGTAAGGCCGTTAAAGCCATTCTTGAGGGTGGACTAACAGCCCCTAAAAAAGGTGGTTTATCCGTCTATGGTACAAACGTGCTTACAAACCTAATCAATGAAGTGGGAGCGCTACCAACAAAGAACTCTCAATTTACTCACTGGGATGAAGCTGAAAAGCATAGTGGTGAATACGTAAATAAGCATTTACTTGTTTCTAATAACGCCTGTCATGCTTGCCCTGTTGGCTGTAAAATCGAAGTAGAAGTAAAGGATGGCAAATATAAAACAAGAGTAGAAAGCTTTGAATTTGAGTCTTCCTGGTCTTTAGGCTCTAACTGTCTTTTAAGCGATGCCGAGGCGATTGCATACTTAATTGACCGTTGCAATGAATATGGTCTTGATACAATTGAGCTTGGGCATGCGTTTTCCGTCACAATGGAAGCCTACGAAAAAGGGCTTATCTCTGAGCCACTAAAATGGGGCGACGCCGATGCGATGATTGAATTAACAAGGAAAATTGCTTTCCGTGAAGGCTTTGGTGGCGTTCTTGCTGAAGGTCCAGCGCACGCTACGGCGGAATGGGGAGCACCTGAACTTTCTATGTCCGTAAAAGGGCAGTCTATTCCTGCCTACGACCCACGTGGAATTCAAGGAATTGGCCTTGGCTATGCAACAAGTAACCGTGGTGCCTGTCATTTACGCGGATATACGGTCGCAAGTGAAATCGCTGGGATCCCTGAACCAACAGACCGTCTAAAAGCAGAAGGCAAAGGCGAATTGCTTAAAACTTTCCAAGATATGTTAGCATTCGGTGATTCAATGGATATTTGTAAGTTCTCATCTTTCTCTGAAAATGCTGAGCACTACGCAGAGCAGTACAGCACGATGACGGGTGTGCCAATGACAGCAGACGATGTCATGCTTGCTGGGGAAAGAATCTACAATCTCGAGCGTTATTATAATAATCTTGCTGGCTTTGACAAGCGCGAAGATGATTTTCTACCAAAGCGTTTTACAGAAGAGCCTGCAAGTGGAAACAGCACAGGTTCTGTCAGCCGCATGGATATTATGCTTGAAGAATACTACCAAGTTCGTGGCTGGAAAGATGGAGTGGTTCCAGCTGAAAAGCTTCGTGAACTGGGTATTCTAGCAGAAGAGAATCCAGCTCCAACTGAAAAGCAGTAATTTGGACCTTTATCACCAAAACACATTGGGTTACTCCCAGTGTGTTTTTTTATTGGTACAAATGACTGATATTATAAAGGACTTTGAATCATGATGGACTGGCTGTTTTCCATAAGGCCGCTCTCATGGACATCTTCTTCATGATTCCTGCTATTTTGTCCTTGAGTCGGGTTCTCATGGACATTTCGTTCAGGATTTCTGCTATTTTGTCCTTGAGACGGGTTCTCATGGACATTTCGTTGAAGATTCCTGCTTTTTTGTCCTTGAGTCAGGGTCTCATGGACATTTCGTTGATGGTTCCTGCTATTTTGTCCTTGAGTCAGGTTCTCATGGACATTTCCTTGAGGATTTCTGCTATTTTGTCCTTGAGACGGGTTCTCATGGACATTTCGTTCAGGATTTCTGCTATTTTGTCCTTGAGACGGGGTCTCATGGACATTTCCTTGAGGATTCCTGCTATTTTGTCCTTGAGTCAGGGGCTCATGGACATTTCGTTGATGGTTCCTGCTATTTTGTCCTTGAGTCAGGTTCTCATGGACATTTCCTTGAGGATTCCTGCTATTTTGTCCTTGAGACGGGGTCTCATGGACATTTCGTTCAGGATTCCTGCTATTTTGTCCTTGAGACGGGGTCTCATGGACATTTCGTTCATGATTCCTGCTATTTTGTCCTTGAGACGGGTTCTCATGGACATTTCGTTGAAGATTCCTGCTATTTTGTCCTTGAGTCAGGGTCTCATGGACATTTCGTTGATGGTCCCTGCTATTTTGTCCTTGAGTCAGTGGCTCATGGACATTTCGTTCAGGATTCCTGCTATTTTGTCCTTGAGTAGGGCTCTAATAGAAAATTTTCGTAGTTTTCATCTTTTGCTAAAGGTTTATTCTCATCAACAAATATAGATTAACGTCAGTGATTTAGTAGTTATTCGGTATCGTATACTTAAATCTAACCCCAAAATAATAAAAAAAGCCGATGATGCCCTCTCTCATAAGGTACTCATCATCAGCAACAAAAAACAATATTCAACTCTAAGGTCTTATCCCCCTACCCTCGTAGTTTTATGGCGGTATAATTTAATCAATTCTTCGAGCTTTGATTCTGTTTCTGCTGTAAACCTTATATGAACCGCATTAACCTTAAAGACTTTTGTAAATTCAAGTTCATCTTCACTAAGAATTTCACCACTCCAACCGTCACCCTTGTAAATAAAAGGAAATGAACTATTTTCAGATTTTCCACCTAGCTCTTCGAAATACATCCCAAGATGGTGTCGATTGATTCCACGAAATTCAAGTTCACGACTCAACATCTCAACCACCTGCAACTGGTGGAAACAAGGCAAATTGATCCTGCTCCTTCACCTTTGTTTCAAGGTCATCCAAGTGGATAATATTTTTCCCATTTATATAAACATGAACAAATGGCTTCAACTTTTTTTCATCTGTAAATATCTCTTCTTCGATATCAGGAAACATCTCCACCATCTTATCGAGAATATCTATCACTCGTTCACCATCTGGCTTTACTTCTACACTTACCCCGCCACATATTTCTCGGAGATTGGCAAATACCTTTACCTGCATGGACTAGCCCTCCTCTGTCTCTTTATTCAATCTTAAGCGGAAAAGCTAGCTTTGTCACTAATCCAGAATGAAAAAACCTTCTTCTTCACAACATAGTAATGAAACTTTACACAAATGGGTACTAGACTGTTTTTATAAGAAGGAGGAAACGTCCCAATGAAGGCTGTCACTTTCCAAGGTGCAAAGGATATCCAAGTTAAAAAAGTTGACGATCCAAGGATTGAAAATAACGATGATGTGATTGTCCGTATTACTTCAACAGCTATATGTGGATCTGACCTTCATATTTATCTTGGAGGAATCCCAACAAGGCCTGGATTTATTATCGGTCATGAGCCTATGGGAATTGTCGAAGAGGTTGGACCCGATGTTAAAAAAGTTAAAAAAGGCGACAGAGTCATTATTCCGTTTAACGTTGCTTGCGGGCATTGTTTTTATTGTCAGCATGATATGGAAAGTCAATGTGACAATTCAAACCCTAACCCTGATATCGACTCTGGAGGTTTTTTAGGTTATACGGAACGCTATGGAAATTACCCTGGTGGACAAGCAGAATTTCTACGGGTACCGTACGGCAATTTTATGCCCTTTAAAGTTCCAGACAGTTGTGAGCTCGAGGACGAAGCATTACTCTTCATTTCCGACGTGCTCCCGACTGCCTACTGGAGTGTTGAACATGCAGGAGTGAAACCGAATGATACGGTCGTCGTGCTTGGTTGTGGTCCTGTTGGGTTGATGGCTCAAAAATTCGCATGGATGAAAGGAGCCAAACGGGTCATCGCGGTTGATAACCTTCATTACCGGCTTCGTCATGCAAAGGTAAAAAACAATGTTGAAGTGTTTAATTTCGAAGATTTTGATGATACAGGAGCACATATTCGGGAGATTACTCAGGGAGGTGCCGATGTTGTCATTGATTGCGTTGGCATGGATGGGAAAAAATCAGTGGTAGAAAAGGTCGAACAGAAATTAAAACTCCAAGGCGGAACTTTAAGCGCCATTCAAATCGCCAAAAACTCCGTTCGAAAATTTGGGACGATTCAACTTACGGGTGTTTATGGTGCATACTATAATATGTTCCCGCTTGGGAATATCTTCGAACGGAACGTGACCCTTAAAACAGGTCAAGCGCCCGTCATCCATTATATGCCTACGCTTTATGACATGATTGTTAAAGGGGAAATTGATCCAACAGAAATCATTACCCATAAGGTTCCTCTAGATCAAGCTAGTAACGCCTATAAAATCTTTAGCGAACATGAGGATGAGGTCATTAAGGTTGTTTTAAAACCATAGAAGAAGGTAGTCTGGAATGGAATTTCCTATAGAAAAATCTCCCCTTCAACAAAGAATGGGGAGATTTTTTTACATTCCTTCATCAGCTGGATAGTGTACACCAATTTGTCGCCGGCACTCATCAATTATCTCCATCACCTGTAAGGAGTTTGATAAAGAGTTAATCTTTGACTCTGTTTGACCGCTCTCAATTAACTGAATGAATTCTTCTACCTCATAATACATTGGTTGCTTAGATTGAGGTTGGGTGAGTTCCTCAATAGAACCATTCCGATAGTGGATTTCCACCTTTTCAGGAACATTTATTTTATCAATAATCAGATTAGCATCCTCACCTTGAATCTCCGATGGGATAGAAGAGTCAGTAATTTTTGAATACGTCACAATAGCATCCATGTCTTTATACGTTAGAAGGATACTGCCTGCTCCATCTACTCCGGAATCTAGCATAACCCCGGTTGCTTGAACCTTCTCTGGTTTCCCAAAAAGAACGATGATTGGGTAAAGACAATAGATCCCGATGTCCATCAAGGCTCCATTCGAGAATTCTGGTTTAAAAGCGTTAAGGATGGTACCCTCTTTATATGCATCATAGCGAGATGAATATTGGCTATAGCTCGCAAAATATCGGCGAACTTTCCCAACTTTATGTACATGATCAAATACGACCTTAAAATTAGGAGCCAAGGTATTTTTCATTGCCTCCATTAAAACAACTTCATGCTTTTGAGCTGCACTTATCATCTGCCTTAATTCGTTCGCATTTGAGGCGATTGGCTTTTCACATAAGACGTGCTTGCCATGTTCAAGAAAAGTGATGGCTTGCTTAGCATGCAAGGAATTCGGGCTTGCGATATAAACAGCATCAATTTCATCACTCATCGCCATACTTTTTATATCCGTGAAGATCGTTTCAGTTCCGTACTGATTAGCAAATTCACGTGCCCTCTCCTCAGTTCTAGAATATACTGCTCCTATTGAGAATCTAGGGTGTTCATTAGCAGCTTCAATGAATTTATTCGTAATCCAGTTCGTTCCTATAACGCCAAATCGAATCATCCGTTTTCTCCCTCCTATTTTCTAATCCTTATTGTACTTTAACCAATTTATTAAAAATCAACAAGTGGTCAAGAAAGAACAAAAATATCCTACCTGTGTGGTAAGCTATTTTCTCCTAATACTTATTAGTCATCTTCTCGATCATCGTCATCATCTAAATCGTCTATATCTTTTTTAATAATGCTTCCAGTTCTCGCATCTATTTCATATTCAATTTCATGAGTGTTTGTACGGATTTCAAGTTCATACTCGCCGTCATCATAGTCAACCTCAACTACCTTACCTGGGGTTTCTTTTGTTGCAATCGCAATGGCTTCATCCTTGGTTATTCTTTGCTTTAGTGCCTGAGTATTCTTATCCTGAGTGTTCACCTGATCAGAAGTTGTGCTTCTCACGGTAACATCGTCATCATCGTCTCGATCCACTTTAATGATTTCCCCAGAACTGGCATCAATATCAACATCAATATCATCGTTTCCATTTTGGTCAGTGATATCGACCTCATATTTTACTCTTCCATCATCTTTTTCTAACTCTACACTTTCAACTGTGCCTTTTACTTCAGTAACAGCAATTTCTTCTGCCTTCTTCGTAGAAATGAAATTATTTTCCGGCGTGCCTTCCGAGAATGCCCCTACACCAAGTGCTCCTCCTAATAAAACTACCCCTGTCACACCAATGATTAATAGGTTTTTTTTCATTTTATTTTCCTCCTTTGTTGGTATATCTACACTATAGACAACCAAAATGAGGAGACATTGATAAGAAAATGAGAAATTGATGAGAAAATATGAAGAGTTCTCTTTTTTCTCGTTATATTGCGATTATGGGAGTAGTTGATTTCGCTCTAATCAAACGGAATATAAAATCAAACTCCGCGGCTTTATTGGCTTTCACTTGTTAGTCATCCCAGATAACAGACATCACTTCTCCTGAAATTGCATTGATCTGGATTGTGGCTTCCGCCTCTTCCCCTTCACGTTCAATGTCAACTAAGTAATAGGTGCTCCCTCCGGATTCTTCAAATTCTACGTCTTCGACTTCCCCATTCAATTGCTTTAAGGCAATCTCAATGGCTTCCTTCTCTGTTAGTTGCTTAGGTGTCTCTGGATGTGCATTTGGGTTGTCTTCAGTTGATGGTATTCCTTGATTTTCTGATGGGTTCTCTATTGAATCTTGTTCTGAAGGCTTTTCTTGAGACGTGTTAGTGGGATTTTCCGTTTGCTCTTCTCCTATTGTTGGTTCCTTTTGATCACCTTCGTTGCTAGCAACCCCTTCTTTGGTTCTTGTCATGCTAGCAATTTCTCCAGATTCACGGTCAATTTCAATTTCATATGTGCCTGGGTCTAGCACAATCGTAATAAGATAAAGGTCTGGTCCTTCCTTCACACTAACGATGTCACCTGAATAAAGTTCCTGTACTTTTTGTGTAGCTTCCTCAGCCGTAAGTGGTTGTGCCGAGGTCATCATTCTAGAAACCTGCCAAACAGTAAACATGACTACTAATAGCACCATAGCTCCAACGAGCACTTTTTTTCCTTTCCCCATATGCTTCACTCCATTATTTTCATTCCTTTTATTCTACGCTATTAAAATGAGAAATTAATGAGAAGTAGAAAGAGGCAAGCTTATTTTAGCTGTAGTTCCAAGGCCTTCAACACTTTCTAACGTTATCGTTGCGTCCATAGCATCGGCAATTTCTTTAGCTAAAGACAAACCTAGTCCAAAGCCACCGGTCTTTCTTGATCGCGCTTTATCTATCCGGTAAAATCGATCGTAAACCTTTTCCAATTCACCTGAAGGAATCCCAATCCCACGGTCAATGATAAAGACCATAGCTTGGTCTTTTGAACTGCTAATTTTTACAACAATTCTTTCTTCACTATATTTTCGTGCATTATCCATTAATATAAAGAACAATTGCTTAAACCGTTGCAAATCAGACGTTATCATAACTTCACTCTCTTGCTTCAGCTCAACCTCCCGATTATAGGCTTTTTCAAAAGATCTTACAGCTTCCTTGACCACTTCGTTTAGGAGAATTTCTTCTTTTTCAAGTAACCAGTGTTGCTCATTCCTTGCAAGCAGCAGCAATTGTTGGGTAAGATCCTTCATGCGAATGGCTTCAGAATGAATAGCCTGAATCGACTCCTCGAAAAGCTCTGGTTGGTCTTTGCCTCTTCTTTTTAATAAGGATGCATACGATTCAATCACCGTAAGCGGCGTTTTTAATTCATGAGAAGCATTTGAGATAAATTGACCTTGTTTTTCATAGTTTACTTCTAATAGCTCAATCATATTATTAAACGTTTCACCCATCTGATAGAGTTCATCTTTTGATTGTTTAGGCAGGGGAATCCTTTTAAATTGACCACTTCCCTTGATATCACGCATGGTTGCAATCATTGACGTAATCGGCCTCGTGATAAAATTACTAAGAAGACTAGAAGAAATAAAAACAGGAATCATCGCTAGAATGGTGACGATGATGAGCACCAGCTTAAGTGTATTGAGCATCTCTGCCGTCGATTCTAGGTTTTCCGTTACTTGAAGCTCAACTACCTCTCCGTTACGAGATACCATCGGAATCGAAACAAAGGCATGAGGAATATTATTGTATTCAACAATCGTTTGAACTTCTCTTTGGTGATAGCTAACCGGGATTTCACTAAGGGCATGCTGATTTGGAACGGCAACCCCTGCTCCTGCTTTCCCCTCTGCATCAACAATCTGCATCATTCCATTTACGGGCACATACGCAAGTAAAATATTCTGCAGGTCCACGGTCGAATCGACTTGACTGATTCCATTCATCGCTTGTTTCGCTTCGGCAACAGTACGTTCAACCTCGCTGTCCAACATCATTTTACTAAAAGAAAGATATATAGACAGATTCACTAAAATCAATAACACGATGAACAAAACGGTCGTATATAAATTTATTTTATTCCGAAGCTTCATTTTGACTCCTTCAATACATATCCGATCCCACGGACCGTGTGAATATAAGGTGTTCCATGAGGCTTATCGATTTTATTGCGCAAATATCGAATATACACATCAACGACATTGGTATCGCCGTAATAATCGTAACCCCATACACCGTTTAATAGTTGCTCTCGGTTTAGTACTTGTCGGGAATTTCTCATTAGATAAGCTAATAAATCAAACTCACGGGGAGTTAGCTCAATGAGTGTATCCCCACGCAAAACTTCATGGGTAACCTCACTTAATCTTAAATCTCCAACGATGAGCCAATCTTGGTTGATTTCCTCTGACACTGGTTTTCGATGTAAGCGAAGGCTAGCGCGTATCCGTGCGAGTAGTTCTTCAATTTGAAATGGCTTAGTCACATAATCATTCGCCCCTAAATCAAGACCAGATACCTTGTCTTCAACAGAGTCCTTTGCTGTCAGCATGATAACAGGAGTATTGGAATCATTGGAACGAATTCTACGTAGCAGTTCAATCCCACTAATCCCTGGGAGCATGACATCTAGCAAGATTAGATCCCACTCACTTTGCTGGAAAAGCTGAAACCCAACTAACCCATCTAAAGCCTTTTCCACCTCATAGCCTTCATAGGTTAACTCCAATTCAAGAACACGGGCAATTTTTTCTTCGTCTTCAACAACTAATATTTTAGGTTTATCCATGACTACCTCACAATAAATTGAATTTTAGCTTCATTTTATCATAGAATTGAAAAACTATTATGTAAGAGGATATGCCAAAAAAGAGCATGACCATAGTCATACTCTTTCCTCGTTCATAATTAACAAATTGAGTCCGTTGATTTTGGATTCTTTAGTCCAAATAACGGACGAATAAACAACGCCAGATACGTGCCGAGCATCGCCATAATTGCCCAAACCCAGCCATGAAGACTAAATGAAGCAATTCCACTGAAATAAGCACCGATGTTACAACCGAATGCCAAACGAGCTCCATAGCCCATCATCAAGCCACCGATAATGGCCGCACCAGCAACACCTGGTTTAATTTTACCAGGCTTAAACGTACCTTGAGCGGCAGCAGATAAAAACGCCCCGAGCATAATTCCAAAGTTCATAACACTCGTTCCATCCATTAAAACAGAACTCGTAAGCTTGTCTGAACCTGCAAAATAATCCCAAGAAGCAACATCTACACCCATAGCCATCAATGCTTTACCACCCCATAGTGTAAAGCCTGATGTGATTCCCCATGGACTTCCTTTTACCATGAGAGTTAACGCATTTAATAAAGCTAGCACGATGGCAGCTCCAAATAATGGCCAAGACCCACGTAACACTTTCTTCCATCCTTGTGCCGTTGGCAATGGTTTCATCATTGGCGGGTTCTTCTTTTTCGCAAATTTTACGCACAGCCAGTAGATAAGCGCAAACACTGCGAGTTGAACCACCCAAGCACCAAAGTAGCCTAGTCCAGTTGATTCAGCCAATGAAACAGCTGGGAACGAAGGCATATCTTCCATCCAAAAGGTGATGTGATAAGCACCCAAAGCTGAACCAGCAATAAAAGCGATTAAGGTTAGAATCATTGATGATGATCCCCCACCGACATTGTAGAGCGTACCTGATGCACAGCCATTTCCTAGCTGCATGCCGATACCGAAAAGAAATGACCCGACAACGACACTCACTCCAATTGGATTTACATTCCCTGCTGGAGTAACGCCAGTGAAACTAAAACCTGTACTTAAAATAATGGCAAACAATGTAGATGCAACGGCTAACATGAGCATATGCGCCTGCAAGCCTTGTACATTTCCGACCGAAACTAGACGTCTAAAAGCAGATGTAAATCCGAAGCGTGCATATAATAAAGCCGCTCCTAGCGCAAGACCAATAATATACAAGGTTCCTTGTGTCCAGCCTGCTACGTTTACAATGCTAATATATAGGATAATGGCGGCAATTGTTCCAATTGCGACATGTGGCTTCTGCATTGGACTTAACTCTGTTACCACTGTTGTTGATTTTCCATCCCAATTTGTTGCTAATGATGTTTGTGCCACTTTATTCACCTCATATTCTTATAAAAATAGTTGGATTTGACTTTTATTATAGTAGCCTAACATTTTAAACTTGTAAACATTTAAAACCGGATAGCAAGAATTGTATCCTTACCAACATTGTAAAATACTGACACTTGCCATTCTACTAGCAGAATGGTATATTAATTAAGCGATGAGCTGAGTTGGATAAGTCGGCGGACACTCCTTTTAGGAAATGCACGATGTGGCGTGCAGTCCGTCGCCCCAATACGCAGAGACGCCTGCTATGCAGGCGTCTTTTTTATTTGTAATAAAAATTGAACTACTACCTTTGTCCTGTTTCTATTATAATAGAGTGATTAATCAGAAAGCAGGTTCAATATGATGAGAATACGAGATTTACATAAGAATATTAAAATCAGACTCCTGACCGATTTTTTTATCTCATTAACACAGATGGCAATTTTTCCTTTTATGGCGATTTATTTTAGTAGCCACCTGGGGGCAGCGCTAGCGGGCATTCTTTTAATGATGAATGTGGCTGTATCCATCGTAGCGGGGCTTTTATCAGGCTATTTATCCGACCATCTCGGACGAAAAAAAATCATGGTTTTGGCTGAAGTCATTCAAGTAGCTGCTTTGTTGGTCATGACGATTGCCAATTCCCCCCTTTTCGTGTCGGTTTGGCTTACTTATTTTATGTTCCTATTCAGTAACGTAAGCTCAAGCATTACCGGCCCTGTTGTCAATGCGATGATTGTCGATGTCAGTACAGAGGAAGAACGGACTTATATTTACGGAATTGGCTATTGGCTCGGGAATATATCGATTGCCTTAGGAGCCGCTCTTGGCGGGCTATTGTTTGAGGAGCATCGCTTCCTTCTATTCAGTCTCTTTTTCCTAGTAAGCTTAGCAACCCTGATTGTTATTATTTTCTTTATTGAAGAATCGCTCGTTCTTAAACCTTCAGCAGGCACGACAAAAAAGCTAAATGGGGGTGGGTTCCTTCAAAATTATGGGAAGGTATTAAAAGATCGTCGCTTTATGCTTTTTACCTTAGCGACCGTCTTTGTAATGTCGCTTGAATTTCAGCTAGATAAATATATTGCGGTCCGATTAAAAGAAGAATTTCATGCCGTCATCTTTAACGTTGACATTACCGGAATCAAAATGTTTAGTATCATCATGCTGATTAATACGATTGTCATTGTTTTACTGACCCTACAACTGTCAAAATGGTTAGGTCAATTTGATAAAAAGAAAGTCCTTACTATCGGGATTGTCATCTATTCCATTAGTTTCAGTGTTCTAAGCATCAGCAATTCTTTCTCGATTATCGTTTTGACTGCGTTTCTCTTTACGGTTGGGGAATTAATCTATTCACCTGTCAAACAAACCATCTTAGCCGGTATGATTGACGACAACGCACGTGCTTCCTATATGGCGGTTGATAGTCTTTCTTATAATGTGGCAATGCTACTTGGCAGCTTTGGATTAACATTAGGTGCACTCATTCCAGCGAGCGGTATGGCGTTTGTCTATTTATGTTTAGGTTTAGCTGGGTTGTTTTGTTATCGTTTGGCAATTACAGATGAAACGACTTCAAAAGAAATAAATGTATCTAGTTGATGGTATCACGTAAAAAGGCTCTCATCCTTTATCAAGGGAGAGCCTTTTTTATTTAATGAAATCTTGGTATTTCGTTTTTTCTTTTATCCGTAATGGTGGCACTTGCAAATAGGTCGCCATTCGCCATACCCATTCTAGAGGTCCAAAGCGGAAATAGTGCAACCAGATCATACTAAATACTAATTGGATGATATAAATAACTAAACAGATTCCCAATGTTTGAAGCAAGTTCAGTTGACCGTATAAATTAAATGCATAGTCTGCAATTAAAATGAAGACTGTTTGGAATAGATAGTTGGTTAAAGCCATGCGACCATAGTATTTTAAAGGTGTTAATAGTTTTTTCACAATGGGTATTTGCAACAAGAGAAGAAGCAGCCCGACATAAAAGGCCGAGACAATTGGACCAATCATAATCCCGACATGATAAAACCAATACAGTTCTAGGCTCCCTTCCCTACTAGGTATCGGGGTTTGTGTAGCTTGATAATAAAGAGCCATTGCAGTAAGCAGGAAGAATATGATGGTAAACCAACTCAACTGCTTTCTTTTTACTACCACATTCTCAAACAATCGATGTTGTCCAGCTGCTAAACCTAGTAAAATAAGTGCAACTGGGAGAAACATTTTAATGCCTAGCGTACTAAAAACCAAAAGCAGAATAAACCCAATCGTTAGATTAAGCTCTTTTTTTAGCTTATAAAGAGGCAAAATCAGCAATCCACATACTGCGTAAACACTTAGAGCTTCACCAGGATGGTACATAGAATGAAACAACCCAAAGCTGAACATTACAAATATTCTTCGTAAAAATAAGAGGCTTCCATTCTTTCCCTTTGCATTTGCACGGGATATGAATAGGTAAAATCCTACTCCAAATAGAAACGAGAAAATCGTATAGAATCTACCCTCAACAAAAAGATATAAGAACTTCCAATAGACCGCATCCGGTGTGTTCGGATCTGGCGTGTTCGCAGACAAAAGGAAAACAATATTCATTAGGATAATGCCTAATAAAGCAAATCCTCTTAGATAATCGAGCTCATCAATTCGATTGCTTGTCTCAACCGGATTCATCATGCACCTCCGTTAAAAAGAAACACTCCTTCGATAAGGAGTGTTTCTTTTTTCATTTTAGTTAAATTGAAGCATAGTTTGTGCTATTATGCAAAAATGATTGTTACGCTGTTCCTAAGGTAACACCAAGTTTTTTTAGATACTGACGATAGGCAATACTCATCCGGTCACAAACAAGGGAAAGCTCGACTTGAAGATCAAGTGGAAGTTCTTCAGGCTTTTGATTTTCAACAACTGGCTTATCCTGGGCAAAAATCATGTCCTGGAATTCAATAATTTCTTGGTCTGTTTGACCTGTATCATAATTAAAGGACAAAATTCCATAAGCAACAGATGTTTCCTCATCCACTGGGCGAACGGTTAATAGAATGGTCATTAAACTATCATTTTCCTTATCGCGTTTCGTGAACTTTACAGTAAACGGGGACATGATTTCATACGTGTAATAGACGTACTTTGCAATGCCAGATCCATCCGGGTCAGGCTGGAAAATGGCAATCTCATCCGAATAGATTCGATTATCTTCCCAGTGGACGCTATAATCTCCAATCTCTCGATGAGTCTCCGTACCTAATGCCCCTACATGAACAACCGCAAGATGACCTACGTCTAAAAAGTTCTCAATAATTCTTGGTGGTTGCGCATTTACTTTCTGCGGCCCCCAGATTACATTATGAAATTCGTCTCCTTCCATTTCTTCGTAACGGAAGAGTTCCGGCTCATTCTTCGCGAGATTCACCCAAATGTACCCATACTTCTCAATACAGGCATAAGCTTCAGCTTTTGCTTTCTTCGGAATTGCTCTCCCTTCAGGAAGCTGAGGGATCTTTACACAATCACCATCATCATTGTATTCCCAAGCATGATATGGACAAACTAGACAATCATTTTTCACTTCACCTAAGGACAATGCTGCTCCACGGTGAATACACAAATCTTTAAAAGCATGAACTCCGTTGCTATTTCGGAAAATTGCGATTCGACGCCCCATTAAGATGATTTGTTCTGGCTTTTCTCCTACATCCGTTGAGCGGCAAGCAACAAGCCAACCTTGTTCCAATACTTCATCATCTATTCTTTTTTTGTCTCCAAGCAATTCCAGCGCCTGAGCCATTTTATTCCCCTCCTAGTATACTCTATAATTATATTTTAATTGGAGATAGGAAATTGGTCAACGCTAAATACGAATATAAATTAAATAAATAAAAATAATGTTCGTGTTTTAGTTGTTTCATTTTGTTATTCAATAAACAGAATGCCTTTACATCTAGAAACTACGAATACTGATATATTAAACAAAAAGAAGTAGGTTCAAGGAGTTTTAGCATCCTCTTTACCTACTTCTTCTTTTAACATGAGATGTTTTAGTGTTATCCCTTCTGAAGTTGTTTTAATCTATCTAATAGCTTTCCTGCATCCTCTGCAGCGATGAATTCACCATTTACGATTGCATAAGGAGACAATTTGCACTCCTTACATTTACTTTGGCACTGGTATTCTTTATATTCGATGTTTCTTTGATTAAAAAATGCTTCATACTCCGGGAAATGTTCTGCAGTGACAAACCTATCGAGGTTTTTTTCACAAAAATCAATCTGCAGTTTCCTATCTTTAGAAAAGAATTTTGCCAACAAGCCCATGAATCTAGCTCTCCTTTTTCCACCGGTTCCTTCTATTAATATGATAAACCTCATGGAAGATAAAGCAAGTGAAGAGTTTTACCAGAGCATTAAAACAAGTAAAGGCTAGCTGGAAGTAGTTTTGTTTGTTTGAATACAGGCTTATTCGGATTAGAATTCAGTGAAAAACACCTTCGTTTGTCCGAATTCAAGAAAAAAAGACCAGATCAATTAGAAATGGTCTACAAATTAATAACTATTTATTTTTTGTTATGAAAAGCATCGTGTCTCTTTTTACATTAATCACAGCTATTCCTTTTTAAAATCAATCGTACTTCTCACCGTATCGATTGGGCGCACCATTTTTTCGATTTGTTCTCGTTTTGATTCTAGAAACGGTGGGAGAGATAGTTTTTCACCAAGGGTTTCATACGATTCATCGCCCATAAACCCTGGACCATCCGTAGCAAACTCAAACAAGATTTGCGGAGCAACTCGGGAATAAAGTGAGCCAAAGAAGAATCGGTCAACAAAGCCAGATGTTTGGAAACCAAAGCTTCGCATATGCTGGTCCCAATCTTCTAGTACAGAACGGTCATCCACTCGGAAAGCGGCGTGGTGAACAGTCCCGTACCCTTGTTGGGCTGTCGGAAGTATGCTGTTATGCTCGACAATCACTTGTGCTCCATTTCCGCCTTCACCAACTTCGAACAAATGCAAAGATCCTTCATGAGCGATTTCTTTAAAGAGCAGCACCTTTTCCATCATCTCTTTAAAATAATCTATTTGTGCAATACGGACATGGATCGGACCTAAACCTGTTATCGCATATTCAAGTGGAATAGGACCTTTTTGCCAAGGCATTCCTGCAGGTACACCTTGATTGTTCTCATCTGAGACAAGCTGATATTGTTGATCATCGAAATCAACAAAGGAGATTGTCTTTTTGCCGAACTGTTCTTTGATTCCTGAATGCTTTACCTCTAAGCGGTCAAAGCGATTTACCCAATAATCCAATGCTGCATCATTTGGGACACGGAAAGCCGTTTTATAAATTTCATTCGTCCCATGTCGCCCTTTTGGAATGCCAGGGAAATCAAAAAAAGTCATATCTGTACCTGGGTTTCCGGTGTCATCAGCAAAAAACAAATGGTAGGTTTGTATATCATCTTGATTCACCGTTTTCTTTACTAAACGCATTCCTAATGTATACGTAAAAAATTCATAATTTTTTTCAGCACTGCTGGTAATGGCAGTTACGTGGTGTATTCCTTTTAGCCCCTTCATTTAAAAACCTCCAGTAATTGTGTAACTCTATATTTATCCTAAATTTAATTATCTTTAATTCGAGATAAATATATCACGTAAAACCTCCCTCGTCAAACCTTGGACTGTTTCCTCTCCTCACGGATGCGATAACTATTCGAATTAAATTCCTTTATCTTCACAGTACTCATCAATTAATTGTTCAATTTGGTCCATCTCAGGAAATTTCCCATTAAAATTAAACTTCAGTTCCTCTACAAATTCGCCTTGGTGATATACATGAATTGCTCCATTTTGCTCGATTACACTAAATTCTGGCTCAAAGCGATAACCATTGCGTTCGACTGCACCCATCCTTTGTCACCATCCCAAATTTATCTTGTTTTATTATCTGTAAGTTACTAAAACCTATACTATCAAGAATTTTTTTTACAGCTAATGCGAACAAACATTCCCCTTTATGATATAATAAAAACAATATAGGACTTAATCAGAATACAAAGAATCCCTCATTTTATGTAGTAAAAGTGATAGATAGAGATGATTGGAGGGGGCCAGATGAAAGACTGGGAGGCAGCATATATAGCAGGAATTATTGATGGAGAAGGTACGATTACATTAACTAGAATGCACCGAAATGAGCATCGGAGGCATGTATTACAATTGCATCGACAGACAAAGAATTGTTGTTCTTTGTTCAAACCTTAACTGGAGGTACTATAGCAGATAAAAGAAATTACAAGCCTAAAATTCATAAGAATTCATTCACATTAAATATAAAGAAAAAACAAAGCGTCTTGATGGTACTAGAATCAATTTCAACGTATCTTAGGGTTGATAAAAAGAAGAAGCGTGCTTTATGGATCCTTAATGATTATGAGAGAGTAACACTACGAAATGGTAAATATACACAAGAACAACTTAAAAGGAAAATTGAATTTGAAGAACAATTTTTTAAGTTATAAAAAAGACCAGCTAATCGCTGGTCTTGTTATCCACCTTATGTATGGTGGAGACGGTGGGACGTGCTCTTCCATGCTTTCGTCATGGCACTGACTATATCTTGAACCTGTTTTGGTCAGGTCCTCCGGCGTCTTATGCGAATCGTATATTAACCTTTGCTGGTCGAAATTCGCATCCTAGTACTACCATGTAGGTAGCCTATAAGTCGATACACGGCTGTTGGATTGCTCCACATACCGCTCGGCATTGCCCTATCACTTCAATGAGCGACTTAGGTTTCACCGATAAAGCCGGATTTTCACTTGTATGTTACCATACAAGGCGACTAATTACTAATCGAACCCACGTCCAGAAGCAACGGCACTTAAGCTTCTACGAGTGTAGTCGACATATTCGCGTTTCGCTGAGCCATTTGCCTGCCGACAGGCGGCCGGTCAGCTAGTCTGGTTGTTCTCTTCCTTCTCCCTCAGACGGTGAGATCCGGCGTAGCCCACTAAGAGTGAGTCCGCTACCCTACCACATGGGCGATGGAGGGGCGAACCGCTAAAGTGCTATTAGGCAGCTAAAGCGAAGTTGTTGTTAGTTTTGCCAGTTATAGGCTTTGACGTTTTAACGAGGCCGATCCCCTCGACTCGCAACCTAAGCTCGAACTACCCCTGTCGAATCCGTAGCGTCCCCATATAT